>Ga0123355_10002244_pt1 | contig 27276 bp, 26 predicted proteins | sample TergutEmb28metaG_3_FD_89872 | JGI IMG/M metagenome (GOLD analysis project Ga0123355, IMG submission 89872) | Embiratermes neotenicus P1 segment gut microbial communities from Petit-Saut dam, French Guiana - Emb289 P1 | ecosystem: Host-associated > Arthropoda: Insects > Digestive system > Gut ... | reverse complement strand
GGCGTTGCTGCATCAGACTTTCGTCCATTGTGCAATATCCCTCACTGCTGCCTCCCGTAGGAGTCTGGGCCGTGTCTCAGTCCCAGTGTGGCCGATCACCCTCTCAGGTCGGCTATAGATCGTTGCCTTGGTAGGCCATTACCCCACCAACTAGCTAATCTAACGCGGACTCATCCAAGACCAATAAATCTTTTCCCACTGTACCATGCGATACTGTGGGCTTATACGGTATTAGCAATCGTTTCCGACTGTTATCCCGTAGTCTTGGGCAGATTATCCACGTGTTACTCACCCGTCCGCCGCTAAGTTTTACAAGTTCCACCCCGAAGGACTTCACAGCGTAAAACTCCGCTCGACTTGCATGTGTTAGGCACGCCGCCAGCGTTCATCCTGAGCCAGGATCAAACTCTCAAGTTAATTGGTTTGAATGTTCAGTTATCTCCATTCGATGTATCCATACGAACACATCCCATGGCCAACCGAACTGGCCGGATTGACACAATCGTTCGCTCTGCACTAGGCAGTGCGATTGCATTGTTATCCGTGGACACGCTTCCGTGTCCGTTTTTCGTGTCAACTTTTGTTGCCACGGCGCAATATGCTGGCATACTGCGTCTTTTCGACAGAATGCACCGGAACATAGTTCCGACATCCCATCAGGGTCCCTAAATTCGAAATCATGAACTCATTTGCACAAGTCCACTTCATTCTTTTCATGGTATTCTGTTTTCAAGGGGCAGTTGAGAAATCCGCTGCGCATAACTCTGGAAATTATCGACCCGGCACTTGCCTCGCCAAGAACTATTTTGCCAATTAGTTAATCAACCAACTAACCATAGTACCTGGAAAACATTATGTGGTAACATATTTGTAATATTACCTCACCTGTGACTTCTGTGCTTGTTTCACTACTCACAACACACCGCTCGTCACTGCCTGTCAATCCCCATTATCGCTGGTCTTTCTCCGCTTTCTTGTCCCTTCCCACTGGGAGAGACAAAGGCTATTATATATACCTAGGAATGCTTTGTCAAGTGGTTTAAGCAAATATTTTTCGATTTTTGTAATTGTTTTTGTATGGACATGAATTGTGACAAAACCCAGGTATTGCGCCCATTGTGCTGCCACAAGAGCAACTTACTTGCCGTATGCAGCGCACATCATGCAAATTGGAAAATTTTGCATTTGGTGATAAAAAGTGACATGATATAATTTTATCAACACAAATGCAGAATGGAGACATCAGATTGTGAAAAAGAAAATAGTATATGAAGAAACAAAACCCGAATACCGAGACACATTTAACAGCCGACGAGAACCCACGGGCAAATCAATAAAACGCGGCGACCCTATTCCGGACGGCGAATACATTATAGCCACCGCCGTTTGGGTGACAGACAGCAGCGACCGATTTCTGATAACGCGCCGCACAATGAACTGCTCCTGGATGCCTGGCATGTGGGGTGTACCCGGCGGGGGTGTTTTCTCCGGGGAAAATAGCCTGTCCTCCGCAATTCGCGAAACATGGGAGGAAACAGGTATTGCGCTGCAGCCGGAAATAGCGAAGTTGTTTTGTAGCCATATCTTAGATGACAGGGTCTACCTTGACCATTGGCTATTTAAGCAAGATTTTGATATCACAAATTGTGTATTGCAAGCAGATGAAACAATGGATGCCCGTGCAGCTACAGTTGTGGAGATACTAAATATGAAGGAGCAAGGTGCGTTTATCGGGCGCAAGGTGCTTGAGACGCGGTTTGATGCGTTTGATATGCTAATAGACACTTTATTATAGTGTATAATTTCCCCTTACATCTCAAACTCAAACCCAAGCAATGGTGCGTGTTGCTGTGCGCCGTACACGTCACTTTCGCCCAGATCTCCGCTGGCAATAGGACGGCGGATTGTAATCTTTACAGCTTTAGCTGGCTCAAAGGCTATAATACCAAGGATATCCGAGTCAGAGATGCCATACAAGTCCGCAAACACTTCACGTGTCATAACATTTGCGTCTCGAAAACGCTCGAACAACTCCTGCGTTTTGAAAATAATATCAAAGGTCAATTCATATGGGCCAGAATTTTTGCTACGGATAACGTCAGTACAATCAAATAGCCTCATCTTATTTCCCCCTTATCACATAGCTGCACATTTATAGGAAAATACATACATGGGTCGGGTGAAGGCAGCAGTGCATATACGCTGAAATTATATACCGCACCCGCATCAAAGTCTGATGGAGAAAACGGAAACGCAAGGTTGCCAGCGGTAGATTTGCGGCCGGGGTAGCCAAAATGCAAAAGACTTGACCGCGCAAAAGAGCAGATTGTGTTTGCCGTTTCCTGCGTTTGCGCCACAGCTTCTAATACAATGCAAATTTCGGAGGGGCAATGGTCGCCATGTTGTATGCCGCCATACAGCGACACCGCACCTTTGCCATATATCTTAAAGTCGAGGAAATACTCCCCATCTACAAAGCCGGCAAAGTTCCCGCGCACACGCTCCTTGACAGACTCAATAATGGCATCTATTTGTGCGATGAAAACCGGGTCGCTTGCTGCAGCAATACTCACAGCGCGGTAACCCCTCTGCATCGCGCCTTCCAGCTTTACATAATAATGATCATCTGGCACAAACTTAGTGCGGCTTACTTTTACACTGTTCTCTGTCAACTGCTCAAAAATGCAATCTATCAAGTTGAGTACGCCACCTGGCCCCGGCAACTTTGTCGGGTCGCTTTTCTCATATAACGTGTGTGCCGCAACTGAAAGCGTTGTACACTTGCGCACTGGCGAAAGCGGCTCAAGCACAAAATGGTCTGCCCTCAAAGTGCCAAGCATACAGTCCGATCCACTGCCCGGCTCGCAAGCAATGGTCGCACATTCCAAAATTTTACCCATATGCAGTGCCAGGCCAACATCAAAGCCCTGCCGTATTGCTTCACAAGCAAACACTGTCGGGTCATATGCCCGTCCGGTAATTATCACCTGTGCACCCATTTCCAGTGCCTTAACGAGCGGCTCATGACCCATTTGTGCCACAATATTTGCAGAATTCTTCACGTCGTCTTCTGCTGTTTCCGGCACACTTGACATGGCCTTAAGCCCACCATTTTTCAAGTGATGCAAAACAGTTTCTTTTTCAATTTGCGCGCTTATCACGCCTAGGCTAAAGGTCAAACCCTGCTCACGTGCAATTTCGCGTACAATATCAACAGTCCATCCGAGATGCGAATTTGCCCCCGCGCCCCCAGCCGATCCAACAATAACAGGGATACCACGCTCCACACCTGCCTTGAGCATAAACTCAAGGTCCCGCTTGACGGCAGTACGATCCGTGAATGAAATGCCCGCGCCAAGGTAATATGGGCCAGGGTCGGTGCTTCCGGCATCCACGGCTATTACATGCGGGTTGCGCCGCAGCCCCTCTGCGAATGATTCTTCTGGAAAACCGTAACCAAGTATAGCTGTTGGAGCCAAGACTCTAAATTCGGTCATATAGCTTGTTCCTCCCGTATAGTCATTCTTGTTGATACCATAAATATGCCATTATTTAATGCTTATCGCATAACCACTTTGCTATCTATGCTGGAATAAGCTTCAACGCTTCAATAATTAGCGTGGGGTCGCCGGGCTTCCACGGCTCATTTTGTCGGCTTGACCACTCTCCGGATATATCAAACCCACATTTTACAAGTGTTTCGGTAATTACATCCCGTGTGTAGTATTGTAAGCATATTTCTTGCACAAAGGACTTCGTACCGCTTGTATCTTCAACAAACACTTCTTGCCGGATACAATGCCGCTGCTTGGCCGTATCATAACTGCTCTCGTTTGCCTTATAAATTTTCTTGTCCGTATATCCTGGCACGCGTGGGTGGAAAATTTGCCTTGGTGAACTCCATGAGTCGACAAACGGCATGGTCAATTCCAGTGCAAGACACCCTCCCGGGCGCAAATGTCTATGCAATTGCAAAAAGGCTGACTCTACATCTGCAATAGACGACAGCAGATGCAAGTCGCCGTTGCCAGCAATATACGCGAAATCGAAGTCCGCACGAGGCAAACTCAAATCCAATATATCTGCTGTTATCAATTGCAAGCCAGGTATGTGTCCAAACCGTTTTTTGCCCTCAGCAATCATATTTGGTGTTATATCAAATGCTGTCACATACAAACCATTTTCCGCAAGGTACGCGCCTGCCTTGCCATGTGCGCACATAGGCAACAACACGTTTTTGCCAAACCGGCTTGCATAACCCAACCAATATTTGTACTCCGGCATGTCGTCAAAAGCATCCCAATCCCATACAAGAGCCTGCTTTTCGTAGTTATTCATCAGTTTACCTTCTTGAAGACATCCAAACTATGGTGCGTAACGCCCACCATATCCGGCCTCTCGCACACAGCAAAATGATATTGGAGATACATCTCGAATTGCTTGTCACTCATATTTGCTAGCCCATCACGGATTATACGGCTTATCATATCTGTTGCAACATAGTGTAGTCGCTGCACGGGGAACTCTGCCATAAGACGGTCAATATCGTCCTTGCGCACTAGCTCAAACACCATTTCAGGCAAACTGGTAGTATCAAAGGTAACAGGGTCAATAAATCCTTTTTCCATATACTCTTCAAACCAGGGCGCAGCATGAAAAAAACCATCCTCAAGTAGTGACGCATCACTTATGCAATACGCAACAAACAACAATCCGCCGGGTTTTGTGACACGAAGTGCCTCTGATATTGCACGGTGTTTGTCTTCATAATTATACAGGTGATACATTGGCCCAAACATTAGCGTTATATCAAAAATGCTATCATCATGCATATGAAGGTCCAGCGCATTGCCCTGTACAACCGAAATGTTTTGCGCTGGTGTGATAAGGCTGCGAAACACATCTATGTTATGCGACACAAGCTCGACCGCATCAACAGTGTAGCCAAGGTCAGCTATTGCGCGACAATACCGTCCTGTCCCTGCTCCAATTTCTAAAATACGCGCACCCTTTTGTAGATATTTTTGGATGTAACGCATTGTGGTCAAAAACTCGACACTATTGTGGCGGTAGCCAAAGCGAGCTTCTTCATCGTACGTGCTATAGAAGTTTTCAAGATGGTTCATAGCGTCACCTTCTTCCCCTTCCGCCGCGCTCCACTTTTTTCAGCCTTCACTTCCAGCAGGAGGAGTTGTTTATAGTATTGGAGGTCTGCAAGGTCATATGATTGAATATCAAAAAAGTTACCATACCCACAATCTACATATGATGCGCCGTCAAATGACCGCACAAGTTTTGCATTGCAGTTGGTTATGCAGTGGCGGCATGACTCTGGCTTTCGCAGCATTTGCTTGATATGCCCGGGTAGGGTGGCCGTAAAGTGGTCGTAGCAGTCGCTGCTGTGCAGCTTGAGTCGCACCAGCAATTCCCCATTGTGCGAATAGCACCGCACGAGGCGTTTCTTGTTTTTATCATCCACCCAGTATTCAAGCGCGAATGACAGTGGATTATAGTCTGGCGCGTTGCCAATTATATAGGACTCGCCTAAAAACTTGCTTAGCTGGATAAAAAACTCGTGTTCACTACCTTGCAGATAGTTGGCGAATATATCTTGCTGTGGCGGCAATTTGTCGGCCGCAATGAAATAGTTGAGAGAGAAAAACGCATTCTGCTTCAATTCTGCAGCATTCATATATCCACACAGTGCAGGTATGACATTATTGTTGCCAGGGTACGAAAACATATCGCTCTCAAACACAAATCCATGATTGCAAAACCGTGTCAATATTTTTTTACTGTTTGTAATTTTTAACTTTTTACACAGCTCTGATAGCAGTTTGCTGTCAATGTGTAGTGTAGAATTTTTCATTCCGCCACCTTGCGACAGCGCGTACAGCAGCAAAACTAGCCGCTGTGAAGATTTTCTGGACTCAGCCGCTTTGGCGTTGTATGAGTCGTACTCGATATCCTCTACTGTGGGCAATCCATATTCTGCTGGTTGGTGTATTGCATCGGCATATATGGCTTTGACTACGGCCGTTAGCTCCTGTAAGCCATTTATGAAATCCTGCTCATCCATACCACCAAGGCATACATGACTTACATCAAATTTGCCTGGTATCGGGATAATATGGCTAAGAAAATTTTGCGCTGAGTTCTGGCAGCAATAGGGGTGTTTGGTCATGTGTTTCACCATCCAAATCTCTGTAAAATTAATTGTGTTGTTTCTTGCACTGTCATATCAGAATTGTCAATCGTCTCCATAGCTTCGAAAATTTGCCTGTCATAAAAATACCTCACCCACTCTTCTGGAGTGATACTGGTATGACATATACACGTTTGTGTACGGTACACGGCAACATCATACGATGGTTTCAGCAAGACGATACGATAATCCACATCGCCAGCTTCAAAAATATCGATATACCTTTGTAAGTCCACTGGCTCAATTACGGCAGATATAACAATTTCGCGCGTTACTGCCGCAAGAATATCCATTTGCATGCTCACTTCGTCCAACATTTCTTGCGCATTATTTGGCGGGCGGTAGCCTAACTTATAAAGTAAAACCTGCATGACACAATCGATGTCAATGGCATGGTAGCCGTAGTTTTGTACAAGCTCTTCTGCCGTAGTAGACTTGCCCGCGCCGCATGTTCCGTTAAGTAGCAGGACTTTCATGCCACCAGTGCTACCCTTAACCTGTACCTCACTGCCACATATGTTGCAGGTCGGCAGTATTGGCGACAGAGAAAATGCTTGCTTGCGAAGGGCGATATTGTAGATTGTGATATCAACAAGGGGGACAACGCCACATATGGGACAAGCCACAAAACAATTGATGTGTTGCATCATGTCACTAGGCCTCCTTAATATCAGCTCTCCGTTGGCAACTCCACAGAGGCATACAGGAGTGATTTGTCACCAAAGGCTATTCTACCCAATACATAACCGCCACGACTACAGAATAGAGCTTCACGCGTTATCGTGGGCAACATCACAGCACATCCTTGAGTGCGAGTATCCGCCGCATCTCGTTATACACAATCATATAACCCTCATCCATGCCCATGCCCGGCTTGGCAAGCACCTGCACGGGCGAGACAGCCATTGCGATATGCGTACACACCTGCGCGCTGCGCTCTGTCTCGTTGCATGTGCCGCCAAGGTACGCATCCATGCCGTTTTTCTGGCAGTACAACACGGCCTTAATAGAGTTGTTTATGCCGCCAAGATCCGGCGTTTTTATCTGCACCATATGGCCAGCCTTGTTTTCTGTGAAATAAATGATATCCTCCAACGTGTTGCACCATTCATCCGCAACAAGTTCAACATCTATGCCACGCATCTCGAGTATTTGCCTAAGACGCATCATCACAAGCACCTGTGTTTCGCGGTCGCCCATGTCAACAGGGCCTTCTACGCGCACTTTAAGCGGCTTTGCTGCGTTTTCCAGCTGCTGCATAAAGTCTGCAATTTTATCATAGGAATGGTCGAACACCACACCAATCGTACCATACACATCCAAGTGAATTATAGGGTTGTACGTGTCCGACCAGCGCAGGTCGAATATGCGATTACGCAACCATTTCACATACTCCAGCAGCTTAAACCCTTGGAAGCCCAGCTTGTCCACATTGTTAAACAATGCGTGTGGTAGCACATCTGCCTTCTTTAGAATCATCTTGTCTGCATTAAGTTGCGGTTCATCACCAGACTGGCTGAAAATAGGAATAGGTGCGGCGGCAATTTCTGTCTCGTATTCGTCCGCAACAATCTGAGCCATTAGCCTGTGCTTTGACTTTGCAACTGCGTCCAGCACCGCCTGTGTCGCGCCATAGCGGATAGCGGTGTGCAGCGGCTGGCCGTTATATTGCAAAGCATCAAGCTCCTTAGCCATTTCGCGAAAACTAGTTATCTCGCGCCCTGCCAAAACAGGACGGATTACTTCCTCTATAATTGGAATAAAGTCATCTGCAAGAAATAGCGGATCGCGCCCTGCCGCGCCGGAATACTGCACAGCCGCACAGTCACCATGTGCCACCTGTCCATCATCTAGAATAAGCATAATAGAAATAGCCTCTCCCGCCTGTCGCACCGCTTGAAATCCGGGGGTGACGGGGTATCCACGGTATGCGTTACCGTCTTTTACTGCATTGGTCTTGATTGCCATCTGGTCGTCGAAGAAGAAGCCTGTGCGGCCGGATGCGCAGATTAGGTCTTTAATTTTCATGTTGGCCTCCTGGTTGTAGTACATTTCACTCTTTATTATCTCTCAAATATTTCATGAGTTAAACTTTATCCTTTATAGTCAAAGCCCCACAAAGCAGTCCTCGACGGCATGCAAAATGTTAATGGAGATAGTCTTTTTTGTTATGTTCAGTTATTTCTACATTCATGACTGCATTCTCCACTCCTCCGCAAACGCTGCAATCGTCTGCTGCCTGTTCCCTCGCTCGGCACTAACAGCACTTGTCGCCACTTCAAACAACTCACGGGACAGCCGCCACTTGTCAAACTCTCTATCCTTGCCCCCACCAAATAGCACAAACGCCGCCGCACCCATCGTATACACATTCGTAACCTCATCTATGGTTGCGCCAAGCGTAAACTCCTCTGGCGACATGTAGGTGCTAGAGCCGCACATACGCCCCATGGTATTGGTTTGCGGGCTTTTTGCATACAGCTCAATATCACATATGATGGTCTTACCACGTTTGAAATCATACATAATGCTACCATCGTAGAAGTCGATAGCCACATAGCCACACGCTGCCACATGCAGGTGGAACTGTATGATATCGTCAAAAACACCCAATCGCTCCGCTTTGCCAAGCTGCAAGAATTTCTCGCGTGAGGCAGGGTACTGCTTGCCAAGATACTCCGCGTCATGCCACTCGAATACCATTGCTATACCACCCGCTACGTCAAATGAATCTAGTAGCTGTGTGAGGTTTGGGTGTGCTAAGTCTTGATAGACTTTAATTGTACCGCGCATTCTGGCGATAGCTTCCTCTGGTGAAACATTGGCGAGCACCGTGGGCGCACCAGCGAACTTTATGAAATGCCTCTTTCCCGTTTTATCGCAAGTCATGCAAAAGCAGATACTTCCGGAATCCTGCCCATCATATATTTTGAAAACCCGGCCATATTCTTGCAGAAACGAGAAATCGAACGGGGACTTGAGCTTATAGGGGATGTTGTCTAAAATCGCGGTGAATATTGTATTGTTCATATATGACCTCCATCCCCTTCTGTCAAGGTTCTAAGAACCTTCATGACATGTGTCGGATTCTCTGCCCAATGTCCCTGATGCATCTGTGCTTCGTTGGCCGATATGGCATCATCGATTGATACAAACATAAACTGCTGCTCGGTTTCTATTTCATGCTCTGTCAATTGTGGTGTGATGTAGCTATCCTCGATATCGCAGAGATAGCATGTAAAATGCCTTTCATACACAATGTCTGCAAATTTATCTTTGTAGATTAGCACATATTTGCCGTGGTCAAACTCCTTTATTGATGAAGGTATGGCAGTAGCACCTGCCTCTTCCTTAACTTCTCGGATTAGTGCTTGTGCGGGCGTCTCGCCATCTTCTATACCACCACCAGGGAGGTCATAAACATCCCATTTAGCGATATAAATCAAACCTATTTTGTCTTCCCTAATAATAATCGCCTTAACCGCATAGCCAATACGCCGCGGCAGCAGGTCATATTCGTTTTGGGTGCAGGTCATAATAGTTCTCACATAGGCCTCCCCACAAGTGCGCCTCTACCAATTGCATAAATGTCGTCAATCACCATCTCAAAACTTACGTCCCGCCCTTCGCGCTTGCCACGTGCCTCAAGCCTATCGCGGTGGAAATTTATTAAATCCTGCGAAAACGGCAGGTTCGCGCACTCAAGCAGCCGCACCGCGCCGTTATCATCCCGTGCAGGCAATATTTTACCTGCGTTGTACTGGCTTGGCGCGAAAGGAACATCAATTATACCTGCTTCAAAAGCACGGACAGTGCCTATTGCAATATCCCCACCGCCCAGCTCGATTGTTTTCTCAATAATGAGTCGCGTCTCTTCCTTTATAATATCACACTCCGCTGCAACCTCGCCAATAGAAAGAAAACTCTGGTCTGCAAGCATGGATACGACTTGCTTAGTGGCTCTAAGCCCTGCCGCATTAGCCTCCTTAGTTGGGATGCCCATTGCCTCGTGCGGGGTCTTGACTATCACCTTTGTAGCACCTGCAAGTGCCGCTGCTGCTGCACCCCAGGCAATAACACCAAATGCCTTGCTCTCGTCTTGAGGGAAGCCACCCATCCACTGATGGAAAACAGTGGAAACCCGCACGTCTACAAAACCAGCGGCGGCAAGATACTCCTCTGTTTGTGTTCGAAGGCTCTTGATTGCGGCAACATCTTGTACAAGGTTGCCGCACTGCCCATAGCCCACCGTAATGTGCTTACATCCCTGCGCCGCAGCAAGCCACGCCTCAATTATTGCCACGGCATTAGAGATGCTTGGCGGCACAAGCGTACCGGTAAGCGGCCCAAACGGCTCACGGTTTATAGTAACTCCCGCTTCTTCGTACAGGCCAATCAGGCGGTCGCAGTATTGCCAGTCGTAGATTGTCTTGTCCAATGGGTGTTTTTTTGCATATGGGATGTTGTAGGAAATTCCACCACCTTCATATGATGTAAACCCCCCGGCCACGGCAATCTCCGTTAGAAGACGTGCATCCGGCGTACCATGTCGTACTTGCACAGGGCTATGCAACACACTGGTCACATCCCTGCAAATTTTTACACCAAAATTAACAGCCGGGAAGCCGTTTAGCAAACTACGTCCATGTTTCTTGCTTTCTTCTATGCCAACCTGTGCCTCGTCGTAGCGGTTGTGTCGGGTGTAGCTGTCTATGGTGGTAGGTAGCAGATCTGCCTCGCCCTCGGTTTCGAGGTGAGTTAAGAGTTCGACAAGCTGCTCTGGCAGGGCAACACCTGCACGAGGCTGTGTCAGGGTCTGGTTGGCCTTATCTGCTGTATCTAGCTTTTCTGCAAAGCGTTTTTCAGTTGGTATGGATTTTTGATAGGCTACTGCCTCGTCAAAATCCACATCGCGGCCAGTGTTCCAATGCGTGAGAACATCGCGGCGAATGCTGTGGAATAGGTCATTTGAGAGTTTCTCGTTTTTGAGTATCATGATTAAGCAAACCTCCGTTTCATCATTTCAAGCGCAAGGCGCGGAAATTGTTGAGCCAACAGACCCACAGCGGACAAGCAGTAGTCTATATCTAGCAATAACTTTGGAGAAAGTGGCTTTAACAAGCTACCATCTCCAGGCAGATATGTTGCAGCTTGCAAAATTGCTAGTGGATCTTCCGCACCAATTATCGCACCGCCTGTGCCAATTACATATTTGACTTGCGTCAGGTCTTTGCCCGTTTGTATTGTTGTATCGCCCATTGGAGTGTAGGCAGTTTCATAGAAACCCACATGGCGGGCAGCGGAGAGGCGTATGGCCTCGGTTGCCAGGAATTGCTCTACCGGGGAGAAGTGCTTGTATTCGCCCACGGCCAAGACAGCGGGGTTGCTTTGGCAGATGGCTTGCCAGGTGAGGATGTCTGCATCCTTCTCCTCCACCACATCCAACATAGCCCCAAGCGAATATCTCATCCCAATATCACCTTCAACAGTGCGCTTGGCAAACGGCTCTATAAGCCCCTGCACATACACCTGCTTATTATTTGGCAGCCCACTTGCCATGGAGTACACATCCGTTGTCGCACCACCAAGGTCAAATACCATAAGCTCGCCAAGCCCTTCTTCAAAGCCGCTTTCATCATTTAACCCTTCCGCAAACAGCCGCGCCGCATTAAAAACTGCAAGCGGCGTTGGGATAACCTCTGCAGACATAAACTGCTGCGCTGCATCTAGCCCCTTTGCGGAAATGATATTTTGTATAAATATATCACGAATGGCGTTTTTTGCTGGATCGATATTTAGCTTGCCAAATTGTGGCATGACATTTTCACATGTGACAACACGTTTTCCCGCATTTGCAAGTGTTTCCTGCGCCACATCTACAGCAGTGCGATTGCCGGCAACAATCACACAAAAGCCTCCCGAAATTTGTGCAAGTGCGTTTGCATTCCGCAAAAGCACATCCTTGTTGCCGCCGTCAATACCGCCGCTTAGCAAAATAATATCGGGGCAAATTTCTTCTATTTCCATAACATCGGCAGAGGTTAGCTCATATGAAAAAGTCTTAACCACCTTCGCACCCGCACTTGCAGCGGCGAGTCGGCTCGCCTTAGCCGTAAGGTCTGGTACTAGCCCACAGCTTACCATTTTTAGCCCACCTGCAGCAGAGCTTGCCGCAAGGCGAACTTCGAAGTCGCGGACACCGCACATTGCGTGTATTTCTGTAAGTGCTGTTTCGAAGCCGAGCATTACGTTGCTGTCTATGGTCGTAAATGCCCGGGCGGTGGCGATAATCTCGCCCGTTGCTGTGTCTATTGCGGTTAGCTTGGTAAAGGTCGAGCCGAAGTCTGTGCATAGAATAACCCTCATTTACACATACCTCTCATACAAAACCCGAAACTCCGGCTTCGTAACATATGAACAATAACAAACCTTGCCATCAAAGCGCAGCATTTTTTCAAACCTAAACCTGCTGGCCGGCGAAGTGACATATTGCAGTATCTGCGTTTTCGGAATCCAAGCAACCGCGCTGGTCTCATCCGAGGTAGTAGGCTGCCCACTATCGTAATCGCAAATAAAGTCGAACATTACCTTTGTTGGGACAGATGTAACACCATCATAAAAGAGTGACTGCCCCACATTTGAGTAAATACCGACCAAACACCTAACAGATGCAACTATGCCACTTTCCTCTAGTATTTCGCGCAGTACTCCCTCTTCTAAGTTCTCGCCAATTTCTATTTGCCCGCCTGTTGCGTCCCATCCCCTGTGGTGTAGTTTTACTAGTAACATGTTTCCGTTTTTATCCTCAACAAAGCCCGCGCCTGCTACAATATGTGTGGGGAACACAATACTCATGCAAAATCCTCCGCCATATGCCCGATATTGAGCCTTGGGTCTGTGCCTGGTGGATATGCCCTATCAAAGCCCATATCTAAGAACAACCGCTCCACATCCGCAAAATCTTGCTTGCCAACAACAAGGTTGCCGCCAGCATATAGCTTGATGCTTGCAAGACCTGCCTCATCACATTTTTCGCGAAGGCCACGGCAATCGATTTCGCCATGGCCGTATAGGCTAGAGACAACAATTGCATCTGCTGCGGCTTCTACTGCGGCTTCAACAAATTCCTTTTGGCTAACCATAACGCCGAGGTTTATAACAGTTATGCCTGCCTTGGAATAGACATAATCCAGGATTTTGTTGCCGACGGCGTGTACATCCGCGCCTATTACGCCTAGGATAATTTTTATTTCCGGTAGCTTGCTCTGTGCAAAACATTTCATGGATATCCGTCCTTTAAGTCTATTTTGCTTAACACCATTTCTTGTATTATTGTTTCCCCTTCTGTCTTCTGTACGGAAGCACTATAGCAACGACCACGCCCATAGCAACGCCAAGCCCGGAAGCCAACAGCAGTATCCACGACCTGGAAGCATCAGCTTGCTCTGGTACAGCCTCGTAAACGTCTTCATAGTCTGTCTCGTGAGCTTCATACACCTCTGCAACATATTCATTAACATAGTCAGTATAGTCCGGCACGATTTCCACTGCTTCCTCGTAATGCACCGCATAAACCATCCGCAGACCAAGCATCTCCGTTATTCCGCTGCTCTCTCCGCTGGTCACTTGCACATGGAAGGTAAAAACGCTCTCGTAGCCGTCTTCTGCAATATTGGCATTTACCACTTCCCACTCCGCAAAAAACGCGGGGCTAACTATCATACGCTGGACCTCAGCGATTGCGCCTTCGGTATCTGTAGCGTCTATGCGGCCTGTCTCGTGGCTTAGCACCGTATTTTCTATAATGCGCAATGCAAGTGATACATCCCGCTCGGCCATCTCGAAGGGGCTAACGGCGGGCTGCGGCGGCGAGCCATGCTCGATATAGCTGCCGCTAACCAGGGTAACAATCGAGTGGGGCGGCACGGTTAGTGTACTCGAACCAACCTCAATATCTGCCCCGGCAACGAGGTAGTACGGCGAACCTGTGGTAACAAGCGACTGAAATACTGTGCCATTTACTATACCCTGAATATCTACATTGTAATATTCCGCGCCGTTGTTTACAAATATGACCACGGTATTATCTAACTCATCATGCACAAAAGCAGATGCCATTAAATACCGTGATGGTATGTTTAGCTCTGTATTTATACGTACCGCACCAGGACGGAGGTAGCGGTAAAAATGTCTGCTTACCGCCGTTTTGTTTTGGTTAAGCCCCGGTCGCATTAGCTCGTAATAACCACCAACCGGCGAGGCAGAAGTTGCAGAACCCTGCCACCATACCCAAGCGGAAACATCGCCATAAATTAGCGCAGACTGTATTGCCATCCCAAGTGCTAAAGAACCTGGCCTATCTGGGCTTGCGTCTAGCCAATAGCTAGAATAGCCGCTGGTTTCTGTCATCCAAAGGCGGTGGCTTGGGTCAGCATTTATACCGCGTGTGGCCAACATGTTCCGCTCTGCCGCCCATAGTGCAGGGTGGCCCTCGAGTGCCTGGGCATATACCCCATCATAATATCCGTGGTGCGCAAAAACAAAGTTGCGCATGACCTCCGGGCTTGCCTGCTCAAGTATACGACGGTGAAAGTGCATTGCCGGATTTGCCCAATCCTGCACCACCGAGCTATGTTCGTGACCCAGCATGGCCTCCGCACCAAAGATATATACATTTGGGAAATACTCGTTGATTATTGGTACTACAATATTTAGCATCTCTACAAACTCGTTTGCGCTGTATGCGGCACTGTTAAATGGTTGGTTAAAGAAAGGTTCGTTCTGTGGGCTAATTGCATAAACCTCCACGCCAATATCGCGGTACATTTCCAATGCCGAAACCAGCCAATACGCAAAGTCTACATAGTGGTCTGGCATTAGCCGATTCCATTGGCTCATTGATACCCCGTCTGGCGGCGGTGGTGGTGACTGATGTGGTCCAAGTGCCCTTGTGTGCTGGTTATACTTCCACTCGCCAGGTGGCGACCATACAGTAAGAATAATTCGCAAGTCTATACCAAGCTCTATAGCCCGGTCGTTTAGTGCTTTTACAAATATTCTTTGCTCTGCCCAATTGCTGTCTTGCGTATTTGTGGCATTTAGTGAGTATACAGGCAGGAATGGATAAATTTCGTTACGCCACATTGTAATGCCCATATCCAGCAATATAAAGTCTATCCATTCCATGTCGGTAATAGGTTGGCCTCCGGCATACAATGGCAACTCACGTGTGGGGGCAAATGGGCGGGAATCCCACCATACACCACGAGAGCCAAAAAAGCCAAACCCCTCTATGACTTGAAATGTTGTGTCCATGTCCAGTACTAGCACGCGTGGATTAACTGTGCTGGCACGAGAGTTTGTTGACCCATAATCAAAACTACTTATTGCCAACGTAACTATAATAAAAATCGCCGCAAGTCTTCCAATTATTACGCGTTTTTCACTTTTCCCAAGCATTTTATATCTCCTAAATCTTTTCTATAGTCTTAGGGAATGAATCTACCACATTTCCTGACGTAATTCAATTGTTGGCATACGATATCTGGTCTTTGTTTCCTTGTGTAAACCATTGATTTTGTTGCCACACCTACCCCATTAGTGTAAAATATCCATCTAACCTACGCCCTCACAAAGGAGTTACACCCATGTACCCAATCATCGGCCTAGGCAACCCAGGCCCCAAATACCAAGGCACACGCCACAACATAGGCTTTGAGACAATAGATAAGCTGGCCTTTGACCACAAAATAGATATGAAAAAAAACAGCCGTTTCCGCGCTTTTGTAGGCGAGGGACGAATTGCGGGCAAGCCCATCCTTCTCGTGCAACCAATAACGTATATGAACCTAAGTGGCGAGTCTGTACGAAAGGTGCTTAATTTCTACAAATTAACTCCAGAGAACTTGATAATCCTGTACGATGATGTAAACCTGCCCGTTGGAGATATACGTGTGCGCGAACGTGGAAGTGCAGCCGGGCAAAAGGGCATGATAAACATTATTGCACAGCTTAAAACAGACGAGTTTTTGCGAGTGCGCGTTGGCGTTGGCAGCAAGCCTCCCAGCTGGACACTCTCGGACTATGTCTTAAGCCGCTTCCTGCGGGAAGAATGGGATGATATGATACAGGGCGTGACAAAGGCAGGAGATGCAGTAGATATGATACTACGAGACGGTGTATCTGCCGCAATGAACAAATTTAACAAAAAGATGTCACCGCCAAAGCCACCCAAACCGGAAACCCCGCAGACAATTGAAATCAAGATAGTTCCAAGCGAGTAAAGGAGACACACAAAATGATGAAACTCCGCACAATAATTTCTGCACTCTGGAAAATAGGCGCGATATGGACAGCCTCCTGGTGGCTGCTTGGAATATTTGGGCTATCGTATCCCCCTGTTCTGTATTGGGTATCCACACTATGCCTCTTTATTTTCTTGGATATGCGTGTGTGGCTAGATATAGCGCAAATTTTTGGCAACTTATACGCAAAAATCGCCCATGCAGGCAAACTGTCATCTGATGGCACATTTGAAAGCAATGTCAATTACATCCTCCCCTTTGAGGGTGCGTGGACTGTCTTCAATGGCGGTGTGGGAATGGAACTATCACATTCATGGGGCATAATCCCCCAGCGGTACGCCTACGACTTCATTATCACGGATGATGAGGGCAACTCCTTCACGGGTGATGCCACACAGCTTGCGAGCTACTACTGCTACGGCAAAAATATTATCGCACCTGCAGATGGTGTTGTAGTTAAAATAAGCAACCGTCAATGCGATAGCAGAGTAACCGGCACAAAGGTCTTCTGTGATGCTTGGGATATCCGGGGCAATTTTATTGTGATACAACATGCAGAAAATGAATATAGCGTTCTTGCGCATCTGATACCCGGCAGCATTGCTGTGCGCAAGGACGATAAGGTAAAACAAGGACAGGTGATAGCGCGATGCGGCAACTCCGGCAATACATCCGAGCCGCATCTGCACTTTCAACTGCAAAATGGGCGGTCGTTTTTCGCGTCTGCCGGGCTGCCTGTTGCGTTTTCTGGTATTGCTGCACAAATAAAAGAGAATTACACCCTCGCGGATACGCGCTCTGTGCAAACAGAAACGCGAAAGGCACAGAACGGGGCGAGTGTGTATATCGGACGCGGGCTTGAGGTGGAGAACGGAGGTAACAAATGAACAACGCCCTACTAACTCCCTTGCAACACCTACCGACATACAACCTACTCACAAACGCACTCTCATCCCCTGTACCGCGCACCCTATGGGCAAACGGTGCGGTTAGCGCGCAAAAATGGCAGCTTGCAGCAGGTCTTCTTTCAGAAAGAAACAAACCCGCCCTTATCATAGCCCCATCAGAGCTGCGTGCAAAAGAGATTTACGAAGATATGTACTATTTTTTCCGCGAAGCCTGCCATTTATATCCCAGCCGTGACATGATTTTCTATGCGGCGGATGTAAAAAGTGTTGACATAACACGGCAAAGGCTACGTGTTGTGGACAAACTGTACGAGGCGGCGAAAGCAGGTACAGGTAACACTCCACCTGTCATTGTTCTCTCTGCCGAAGCACTGCTGGACCGCATGACCCCTCCGGAGACATTTTACCGGTACAAAATGAGCTTGACTGTTGGTGATATCTGCGATCCCGACGTACTCACTCGCAAACTAATCCAAATGGGATACGAACGCGGCTCACTCACCGAAGGCCCTGGCCAGTTTGCTATACGCGGCGGCATTATGGATATTTACCCAGCAGTTGGCCATTATACTCTACCCAAACAAAGTGAGCCTACCATTTTATCCGAAGGTCAAGCCCTGCGCATAGAGTTCTTTGGGGACGATATTGACTCCATCCGTACTATAGACGCACTTTCGCAACGCTCGGTAGAAAATGCTGCTACATTTGAGATATACCCGGTACGTGAGCTGGTTTTCAGCCGTAGCCGTTTGCAGAGCGCAATGGAAAAAGTTAAAACCGCTACTACCGAGCAGGCCAAAGTCCTTTGCACAAAAAAGCTGGCAACAGAGGCCAAAACTTTACAAACCAGCATTGACAGCTATTTTGTTGAATCACGCCCGGACGCGTTTCTACCATTTTTTTACGACGAAGAAATTAACCTGCTGGACTACCTACCTAAAGATACAATCATCTTCTTTGACGACCCCAACCCTATCGCCACCCATATGGAAACCTTGCAAACAGAGATTAATGAAAGTGTAGGCCACCGTCTAGAGGCGGGGCGGCTATTGCCGCAACAAGTGCTGGTGTTGCTGCCGTGGGCGCAAGTGCTGCATAAAACACAGAAATATCATCGAGTGCTGTTTTCCAGCATGTCCGGACAGCTTGACGACTTCCCAGGTGCGGAGGAAATACACATACGCGCCCGCTCCTGTCCGCCGCTACGGCACAAACCGTCCGAGCTGAAGCAGGATTTGATGAAATACCTGCGTGAGGGCTATCTGGTTGCGATAATGGCAGGCTCTCGCCGCCACGCCGAGCAGCTTACACAAGCAATAAATGACTTGGATATCCTCGCTCGCTTTGCCGAAAACTTGCGCAGTGCAAACCTAGTCCAAAACCTCATAACCGTAACACGCGGCACACTTTCTGCCGGCTTTGAATACCCAGATATTGGGCTGGCTGTCATCACCGATAAGGAACTATTCACAGCCGAAAAGACCAAACGTCGCCGCCACCGCAGGGACAAAAACTCCGAAAAAATCACCAGCTTTGCTGACCTTCGTCCTGGTGACTATATCGTACATGACAACCATGGCATAGGCATATTCCGCGGTATCGAGCGGGTAACAAGCGATGGTAACACACGGGACTATCTCAAACTCGAATACTCCGATGGCGGCCATATATATGTGCAAACCGCGCAAATGGAAATGATACAAAAATACATTGGAGGCAAGTCGGAAGCCCGGCTTTCCAAACTTGGCGGTGCAGACTGGGCAAGGGCAAAAGCTCGCGCTCGCAAAGCCGTGGAAATTTTGGCAGAGGACTTGATTGCCCTGTACGCAAAACGACAAGCTGCAACCGCCCATAAATACAACTCAGATACAGTCTGGCAACAAGAATTTGAAGGCAACTTCCCTTATACAGAGACAGACGACCAACTGACCGCAATAGAAGATGTAAAACGAGACATGGAGAGCAAACGCGTAATGGACCGCCTCATCTGCGGTGACGTTGGCTACGGCAAGACGGAAGTCGCAATACGCGCCGCGTTCAAGGCCGTGCAGGACGGCAAACAAGTGGCCTATCTTGTACCAACAACCATTCTTGCAGAGCAGCATTACAAAACCTTCACAAGCCGAATGAGCGCGTATCCTATCACCGTAGGGCGGCTTTCTCGCTTCCAATCTAAAAAGGAGCAAAAGCAGACCCTTGCAGACATGGAACGTGGTGCTTGTGACATTGTAATTGGTACGCATAGGCTTCTTAGCAAGGATGTAAAATTCCGCGACCTCGGCTTAGTTATTGTAGAAGAGGAGCAACGCTTTGGCGTTGGACATAAGGAAAAACTTAAGGAAATGCGTGCCAATGTGGACATACTCACTCTTACCGCAACGCCTATTCCACGTACTCTACATTTCTCACTAACTGGCATACGCGATATGAGCATCTTGGACGAGCCACCAGAGGCCCGTCAACCCGTGCAAACCTATGTAATGGAATACAACCGAGAGTTTGTGCGTGACGCAATAAACCGCGAGCTTGCCCGGGGGGGGCAGGTGTACTACCTGCACAACCGTGTTCGCAATATAGCCGAAGAAGCAATGCGAGTGCGTGAGCTTGTGCCGCAGGCACGGGTGGCGTTTGCCCACGGGCAAATGAGCGAGACGGAACTTGAAAACATTATGCACGATTTTGTTGAAGGCGACATTGATGTTTTGGTTTGCACTACGATAATTGAAACAGGCCTCGATATACAAAATGCCAACACTATGATAATTCAAAATGCAGACCATATGGGACTTGCACAGTTGTATCAGCTGCGCGGGCGTGTTGGCCGTAGCCACCGCCTTGCGTATGCGTATCTTATGTACCGTCGAGATAAGGTGCTGCGCGAAGAGGCAGAGAAACGGTTACAAACAATACGCGAATTTACCGAGTTTGGTGCGGGCTTTAAGATAGCCATGCGTGACCTGGAGATACGCGGCGCGGGCAACCTGCTTGGCGCAGAACAGCACGGGCAAATGGATCTTGTCGGCTACGATATGTACTGCAAGCTGCTTGCAGAAGCCGTTGCTCAAATTAAGGGCGAGCCGGTGGAAACCCTACGTGATATAGCAATTGAATATCCGTAGATGCACATATCCCGCCGCGGCTTATCCCGGACGAACAACAGAAGCTGGAGATATACAAAAAAATCTCACTGATAAATTCCCAGCAAGATTTTAGCGATGTACAAGATGAAATAGAAGACCGTTTTGGCAGCATACCCGCACCTGTTGTTAATTTGCTGGACGTTGCACTAATGAAGGCAACAGCGAGACGGCTTGGGGTAAGCTCGATAACGCAAAAAGGATTAAACACGGTAATAACCTTCCGTAACGATGCCACTGTAGATGTGGATAAGCTTACCGCTCTTATTGTAAAGAACCCGCAACGGCTGTTATTTACTATGGGGGATGTTCCGCATTTGACAATACGCGGGTTTAAGGATGATAAGCACCCCGGACGCATGGGTGAGCAGCAAACACTTGCGACCAGCCCTAATGACGGTGGAGCCTGGAAGGTTAGGGAGATATCAGAGCTACTGGAGGAAATTGTGTAGGAGACCGTTGCTAGCTGATAGATAATCGATACTATTCTTTCTTGTTTTCATAATCTTCTCAAATATGAAACTCGTATTCATATTTGGTGTACCTGCTGCTGTAAAATGACCGTTGGTCAAGAACTTAGGGGACATAGATTGTGCCAGGAATAGAGCAGATATTTATATATGTGTATAAATTATCTACTATGACGCGCTTTGCATATCTAAGCACCAAACTCCACTGTCCCCGTGTTCTGGAACACACAAATCCAAGTAACCCCAGGCGCAAGCACCAGCGGTGTACCGTCATCAAAGTACCAGCGCATAGGTTGTGTATGGCTATCCTTCGCCCATCGCACGGGGCGATAATACCCACCTGTCACAAAGTATCCATAGCCGGTACCAACCGTGCCTACTGTACGCTGCCCAAGCGTACCCGTTACACGCTTAGTAGTTATTTGTATTAGGATATTAGCAACGGCAGCCTGCTCTTGTGTTTCTGCATCTTGGGTTGGGCCGTCGCGGTTTTCTACAAGGTACAAACCTGTTTCCTGGTCAAAAATAAACCTACGCACATACGGCACAGAAAATGGAATGCGCACAGTATGTGCCACACCTGCGTCCGGCTCTTCCGGCACTTCGCCAAAATTGAGTCCGTAGTATGGGCTTTCATTTACATAAAACCGAATGCTACGTCCGTTGATGTGGTCTATCAACCGCTGGCGGCTGGTGTATGAGCTATGCTCCAATGGGCGACGACCGGTATTACTATGCCAGTATGGATAGTCTCTGTCTCGCCAAAAAACCGTACCCTCAAGTGCCATACCATCAAGGATTGTAATACCAGTATTGCGAATACGCGTATCAGCATCCGGGCTGCGGCCATGATGTATAAACAGCGCATCATGGTTGAATGCAAAATCTATAAATGAGTCACGCGCGCTACGCACAGGACCAATTTTCTCTGGCAGGTATGATTGGAAAATACCCACAAGTCGGGTTACGTCGCCCTCGGTAAGCACCTCGTAAATAATGTCCGCATTGGTTATACCACTCTGTGGCAATGCTTGGTGCAGGTTATTGATAACAACGGCTATCGGACGGCGATTTAGATATTCTTCGTCTATTGGTAAGCCGGTGAGCATTGCGCGCGGGCGCATATCTACTGGTTCGTGTGGCTCCGGTATTGGCACATATGGGATATATGACTCAGGTTCTGGCTCTGGCTCTTGGGGGAGGTCAGGAGGGGGAGGGTCTACAGCCATAGCGGGTTCGTAGCCTATCCCCATTGGGTTGTTTATGACCACATTAGATGTTATCGCAATAATTACCATAATGGGAACGCCCATGAGAACAAAGCGCAACCAGCGTTTTTTAGGGTATAGCCTAGATAAAAAATTTGACATTGATGTGTCTCCGTTCTATATACATATCACCGCGTTGTTATTACTGAAACAGATACAACTACACCAACAACCACTGCAAACACACTAGCAAGTAACACTGCCCCGGCGGCGGCATCCTTAGCGATTTTTGCAAGCGGGTGTACTTCGCCATTACAAGTTAAGTCTGTGAGTGCTTCTATTGCTGTATTTACAAGCTCCATTGCAAGCACAAAAAATACTGCGGTAGCTACCAACATAAACTGCCACATTTCCACACGAAAAAACATGCAAGCAACTATCGCTAACACAGCACATACAAGCTGAAAGCGGAAGTTGCGTTCATTTTTTGCCGTGTAACGTATGCCATCCAGCGCGTGGCCAAGGGAATCGAGCCATTTACGGTTTTTCATGCAATGCCTCCAAAGATAAACTCGGGCGTGTTCCCACTAATGACAGATTGTCATCCCTACCCAGTCCATAATTCTCTTTTGCCAAGCAATCATTTCTGCCTCATCTTGCGGAGTCTGGTGATCGTACCCTACAAGATGAAGAAAGCCATGCGCAGTAAGAAACGCAAGCTCCCGCTCCAACGAATGTCCATACTCTGCAGCTTGATTTGTGGCAACCTGCAAACAAATTGCTATATCTCCAATGCAGCAGCCCGCGCCATCTCCATCCATAGCAGGAAAACTCAACACATCTGTCGGTATGTCCTTATTGCGATATGATGCATTTAACTCCTGTATTTCTTCGGCAGTCACAATGCTGATACTAACTTCACAGTTTTTATGCATTTTTTGAAGCCTACCAGCCGCACTTGCAACCTGCTTCAGCAGTGTACGCACGTGCAAAGGCAGCGACTGCGTTTCTCGTTCACTAAACCTGACTTTCATATTGTTACCACCAACTTGTGTTCAAAGTGTAAACGCCAAAACATATCCGCTGCATTAACCAGCTCTCTAAGGATATCATCCCGCAGGGTAAATTGAAAGGCTTGTGCAGTATTATTATCTAAAATATGCTGGATTGCCAAAATACCAGCATGGGATATTTGAGAATATTGTCCAACTTGTCCATGCTCTTTGCAGGTAAGCCCCTCCGCTGTTAGAATGGCATGTGTTATTTCAGCAGCAGGTGTATCGCAAATTGTACAACTTTCCACTTGTGGGCGCAAGCCATGCACATCAAAAAAACGGAAAAGGAACACAACGCTCACAAGCGCGGGTAGTGTCTTACCTTTTGCCAAAACGGACAACGACTTTAGTGACAGCCGCAAAAGCTCGTCACTTTCGATATTTTCCCAAAGAGTTTTTTCGCACACTTCTGCCATAAGATGTGCAGACATCAAGCGATCATAGTCTTCCCGTAGTGAAAAAAAGCTCTCTATAACCTGAGCCTGCGCAAGCGAATAAAAGCCGCGCCCCTGCGCAAGCACAAAGTCCGCATATGTAAAGAGCTGCGCAGCGGCCATAAAACGGCTTGTTGGCTTGCGCGCGCCACGCGCATATACCAAAAGCCGCCCTTGTCCCTTGCAAAAAATCACCAGCCGCTTATCACTCTCGCCTGCATCATACTCCCGTATAACTAGCCCGCGCACCTTGATTGTTTTCATGAAACCTCCTAGAAAACTCATTTCTGCACACGACGTTGCTCTCTCATCAGACTTATAGTAAAACAGAAATTTGCGACCCAAAATGTCCCAGAGTCAAATAGACATTTCGAGTCGCTACACTAATTTCATTAGACTTCTCCGGAAACCGTTTCACGCGCCGCCACCAGTTCCTCAGTAAGTCTATGTTTTCCATTATTCTCACACTTTTTGTACTTCAAGTAAAGCATTGGGTCGCCTGTTTGCACAAACTTCTGCCATGTGCCATTCATTATTTTATCCCCCTCGATTTATTCATCAGTAATTTCTGTATGTTTATTTTCCCACCAGTCCGGCTTCCTATCCTACATAAAATTTGGAAATCCTACACATCTTTCTCATCATACCCAAAGTTACGCAGCAAAAAATCACTATCCCGCCAATTCTTCTTTACCTTAACCCAAAGCTCCAAAAATATAGGTGACCCAAGAAGCCGCTGTATATCGCGCCGCGCAGCAGAGCCGATTTTTTTTAGCATATCGCCTTTTTTGCCAATAATTATAGCCTTATGGCTATCTCGCTCGCAATAAATTGTCGCGCCAACGTCTACAACCGCGTCCGGCTCGTTGTCCGGATCTGTGGAGCGGGATTTCATGGCAGTTATTTCAACAGCAAGTCCGTGCGGGATTTCTTCTTGCAAAAATGTCAGAGCTTTTTCACGGATTATTTCTGCCGTAATTTGCCGCTCGGGCTGGTCGGTTATCTGGTCTTCCGGGAAGAACATAGGCCCTGGCTCAAGCACCCCGCGCAATGCATCCAATAGTGCCTGTGTGTTTTCGCCAGTGAGGGCGGACAGCGGGATAATGCCTGCAAAGTCGTATGCATTGTTGTACCCCTCCATCACACGCAAAAGGCCAGGCTTGTCCACAGTATCCACTTTGTTTATCGCCAAGAAAACCGGCGTTTTCACATTTATGAGTCTTTCGAGAATTGCTCGGTCACCATCATGTATTTTCCCGCGTGGTTCAACAAGGTACACAACGGCGTCTGCCTCGTTTAGTGCGGTATACGCGCTTTTGACCATAAAATTCCCCAGTTTGGTTGTTGGGTTGTGTATACCTGGCGTATCTATAAAAATAATTTGATAATCATCCATGGTTAAAATACTACGGATTTTGTTGCGCGTTGTCTGTGGTTTATTTGTGACGATAGAAATTTTTTCGCCGATAAACAAGTTCATAAGCGTAGATTTGCCCACGTTTGGGCGGCCTATAAGCGTTACAAAGCCGGATAGGAAGTTGTTTTTTGCCATCTAAAGCACCTCAGTTATATTTTTCTTGCACTACTTGGCAGTATATCATATAACATGGATAAAATATGTGATATAATGACGAAAATTTTATCATCAAAGGAGGCGACCTAACATTGACCGACCCTAACACTATGATATCCACCGCATATACCAAACTCATAACCCAAATACGAGTATATCGGCCAACCGCCTCCGTAAAAATGGTAGAGCAGGCCTACAAACTAGCCTTCGATGCACACAGTGGTCAGGTTCGCCTTTCCGGCGAGCCATACATCATGCACCCGCTAGAAGTCGCCATAATCCTAGCAGAAATACGGGCAGACCTTGAGTCAATACAAGCCGCATTGTTGCACGATGTAGTGGAAGACACCCCTGTCACTCATGAGGAACTTGTACAGCAATTTGGCGGCGATGTAGCCCTGCTTGTAGCCGGTGTCACCAAAATAGATAAGGTACAATACCGCTCCAAAACAGATGTACAGGCGGAAAATTACCGTAAAATGTTTTTTCATATGTCTGCGGACGTGCGTGTACTCCTCATAAAAATTGCGGACAGGCTGCACAATATGCGTACCATAGATGCAAAGCCTGAAGAGAAGCAAGTAAGCACAGCGCGAGAAACGCTTGATATCTACGCACCACTTGCACACCGCCTTGGTGTGGCAAAGCTGCGCTACGACCTTGAGGAACTTGCATTCAAATACAGCGACCGCGCACTGTACAATAGCCTTAACAGACAGGTGGAGCTACGTACTGCTGAACGTATTGAAATTACCGAGCAAATAATGACAGAGATACGCGTCGCACTTGCCGCACAAAACATCGAGGCACTTGTGGAGGGTAGGCCAAAACGCCTCTACTCAGTACACAAGAAAATGATAAGCAAAAACCGCTCGCTAGACCAGATATATGACCTGTACGCCGTGCGTGTGCTAGTAAAGGATATTGCAAACTGTTATGCGGCTCTTGGCTGTGTAAATGGGCTGTATCCGGTAGTGCCTGGCCGCATAAAAGATTATATCGCGGGCAAAAAGCCTAACGGCTATCAGTCTCTTCACACCACGCTTGTGGGGCCTGGCGAGCCATTCGAAGTGCAAATCCGCTCGTTCGAGATGCATGACGTTGCAGAGTTTGGTATTGCTGCACACTGGAAGTATAAAGAAGGCGGTCAAGCGGCAAAAGACCAGTGGCTGCAGTCTATCATGGACTGGCAGAACGAAATCTCCGACAGTGACGATTTCCTTTCCGCACTGCGGCTGGAGTTTGATGCATTCAAAACGCATATTTCCTGCTTTACCCCGCAGGGTGAGCCTATAAATTTGGTAAAGGATGCATGTACTATAGACTTCGCCTATGCCATACACTCTGCCGTTGGTAACAGAATGGTGGGGGCACGTGTAAATGGCAAGTTAGTGCCAATAGACTACACGCTTGCCTCCGGTGATATAGTCGAGATTGTCGTGAGCCAAAATTCCAAAGGCCCAAGTAGCGATTGGCTTAACCTAGTCAAAACCAACCAAGCCCGTAGCAAGATAAACCAATGGTTTAATAAAGAAAATAGAGACGAGTATCTGCAACGGGGTCGCGAAGCCGTGGAAAAATGCGCCGATGACCTTAAAGTACCGCTCGAAGACTTGCTTGCAGACGACCGGGACAAGAGCGCGATAGCACGTTTCAACTGCAAGACGCTGGAGCAGATGTACCTGATGATTGGTACAGGCGGACTCAAGGAAAAGCAAGTAACCAACTTTCTATTCCGCGAGTACGAAAAAGCCCTGCCGCCGCCAACAGATGAGGAAATGATTGACCAGATACTCGAAGCAAATGCCAAAACCAGCCCAAAATCCGGCAAGGGTGGCATAGTAGTAGAGGGCATTGGAGATACATCGGTAATGTATTCCAAGTGCTGCAACCCCGTACCTGGCGACGAGATAATTGGCTTTGTAACCCGTGGGCGCGGGCTTACGATACACCGGACAGACTGCATAAATGTGATAAAAATG
>Ga0123355_10002243_pt1 | contig 27279 bp, 17 predicted proteins | sample TergutEmb28metaG_3_FD_89872 | JGI IMG/M metagenome (GOLD analysis project Ga0123355, IMG submission 89872) | Embiratermes neotenicus P1 segment gut microbial communities from Petit-Saut dam, French Guiana - Emb289 P1 | ecosystem: Host-associated > Arthropoda: Insects > Digestive system > Gut ... | reverse complement strand
TCTGCTCTGCGATCCGCCATCCATTCCGTCGTTCTCCCATTCGCATCTGTCTGTCAATAGTGGACGACGCAAGCCGGGGTTGGTTGGGTTGGGGATTAAAGCACTGGCATGTGGGCCGAATCTACCGGAGTTATCCAATGTTTCGTCTCGGAACCATCCCCAGAACGCATGACCCGGGGTGCCGGATACACCAAGAACATTGCCTGCGCTAAGGGCAGCATTTAACAGGTTTTGGTTAGGCCACTGGGTGTACGGCGTGCCTGGGATAACCGGGACATTTATGACCAGTATGCCATCTGCATTTGGTGTTCCGTAGTTGCTGAATCTGTTTATGAGGCCTTGATTGCCTGTGTAGATGTGGAAGGCTATTTGGTAAGTTGGTTGGCTAACATGTACTGGTTGCCATACAAAAGTACCAGCCATTGTTGCGCCATCGTAGGTGACCATTAGTTGCTCGGATGTAAGAGTGAATTGTCCTTGTGGGTTGCTTGGCGTTCCTGTACCTATATGTTGCCAATAGCCTGTGTAAGTGTCGTTTGTTGGGACGGAGGGTAGGCCGGCGTCTCCTATAAACTGAAAGTTTGTACCTAAAGTGAGGTTGCGTAAGCTGGTTGTTCCATGGAACATATGTGCCATAAACGAGGGGGTACTTGCAGGCGAGATGTGTCTATTGTCAAAGTTTGACAAATTTAGATGCACTAAGCTGGATGCACCTTGAAACATTCCATGCATTCCCATAGCTATAACATTGCGAGTGTCAAAATTTGACAAGTCTAAACTTATTAAGCTACGCGTTCCTCTAAACATAAACATCATATTCGTGACATTGCGAGTATCAAAGCTTGATATATCCAGGCTTGTTAAATTACGCGTATCATCAAACATCCCAGCCATATCTATGACACGGCTAGTGTTAAAATTTGACAGATCTAAACTTGTTAATCTGCGTGCCCCTCTAAACATAGCGGACATATGCGTAACATTGCTAGTATCAAAATTTGGCGATATATTTAAGTTTGTTAAGTTATGTGTGTTATTAAACATAAAGACCATATTCGTGACATTGCGAGTATTAAAATTTGATATATCTAAGCCTGCTAAATTATGTGTGTCATTAAACATAAAGCTCATATTAGTGACATTACGAGTATCAAAACTTGACACATGCAGACTTTTCAAATTGCGTGCATTATCAAACATAGAACTCATATCAGTAACATTGCCGGTATCAAAGCTAGATAAATCCAAGCTTGTTAAACTACTTGTCTGCGAAAACATTGCTTGCATGCTTCTTGTATTGCTAGTGTCAAGATATTCTAAACCTCCAATGGATGTTAAAGAACTTAGTGGATAGAACAATCTGGCCAAAGTATTTTCAACAGTTACAGGACGGGTGAAAATTATTTGGGTAATTTGATTTCGGTGGATATACCAAGGAGTAACTGTGCGGAAGTCTTGCATAATACGACCTTCGCCAACCCTAACGGTACCATTAGTAAACAATGTCCATGGTGCTCCGCCTGTACCAAGAGTGCCTTGGGCATAAATGGTTTGTCCGGCAAAGCGCGATTGCCACACAAAGGTATCAGCCATAGTTGCGCCATCATAAGTAGACATTAGCTGTTCAGATGTACGAACAAATTGTCCAGATGGGTCATCTATTGTTCCTATACCTATATTTTGCCAATAGCCTGTATATGAATTGTTTGTCGGGACGGGCGGTAGTTGTGGGGTTTCACTGAAATGAAAGTTTGCACCCAAAGTGAGTTTACGTAAATTAGTTGTACTTGCAAACATTCCATTCATATGTGTAACATTGCGAGTGTCAAAGGTTGATAAATCTAGGCTTGTTAAACTAGCAGTCCCTCTAAACATTGCCGACATATCCGTTGCATTACTGGTGTTAAGATTTTCTAACCCTTCAATGGTTTCTAAACTTTCTAAGTCGGAGAAAAGCCTAGCCAAGGTGTTTTCAACAGTTACGGGACGAGTGAAAATTATTGTGGTAATTTGATTTTGATAATTAATCCAAGGGGTAACGGTACGGAAGTCTGGCATAATACGTCCTTCGTCAACAAAAATGGTGCCATCTGATAATAGCTTCCATGGTGCGCCGCCTGTACCTAAAGTGCCTTGGGCAACGAGAGCATTAACTCTTGCTATGCCATATCTGTCGGGGTTGAAGGTAGACCTTGCTGTAACAACCAGTTCCGTTACCGCAGACTCGGTTGCGCATACAGATAGCAGACCTTTTTGGTCTATTGTTGTATTTGCAGAAAGGTTACCGCTGACGCTCCACTCAACCGTATCATGTGCGCCGTATGTATAAAAGACATCTGCGTAAAATTGCTGTGTGCTACCGGGTGTAGTAATGGTATGTGATGGGGTTATTGTAACACCATGTACGGTGTAAGTGGACATGATTTTAACCCGCATGGTTGGGCCGCTGTTGCATAAGACTTCGACTATTATGTTGCTTGGGAGGGTGCGTGGGTGACAGTTGACAGGAACATTCGAAGTGTGCTGTGTCGTATGTCCAGGCTGAAAGAAATTGGAGTTTATATCGGTGTTAGGACTAAGCATATTACGCCCAAAAGCTGTAAAAAATGGATTGAAGGGGCCGAATATATGAGCATTCTCCGGAGCACCTATAGGAGCTACACCCCTGTGCATCCAATTTCTGTTTGGAAACTGTGTGCTACCGGCTATCCAAGCCCGCAGAACATCATCATCAATGTGCCAGATTAATATGCCGGAATCCGCAGTGTGATTACGCACTGCCAATTCCCAGTCGAAACCGGCTCGCTGTCTGTTTTCCAGTAAAAAATATTGATTGTCATAAACATCACTTGTAATTTTGACTATATTGTAAGGTTCGCCTGAATTCGCACTATGCATATAAACGATTTGATAATCCATGCCGGGTGAGACATGTACAATTGTAGGTTCTACAAAACCCAGCACCTTTTTAGGCCAAGGAGATAAATGTGTCATACGAGCTGGTCCCATTATGCAAAACGTTTCTAGTCCATCAAAATCAGGCAACCCTAGCCTGTGACCTATTTCATGTACAGTAATGGTTTCTGTCATCCGCATTTGCGAATTCGACAATTCTATATTCATCGCATAAGCCGGTGGAAACCCTCCTCCAAGGTATCGTATAGAAATCGGCCTCCGGTGGCCATCGATAATCTGACGATACATACTGGCGTAACCAGCAACAAGGCGACCTTCACTCATTTCAGGTCTCTGATATCCTGCTCTTACAAAATAGACCAAAAAATCTTCACTTAATATCACTGGTCGACCAATTATATCCATTGTTCGGGTAATCTCAGAGCAATCAATAAATGACCATACGGTATCAACTATTAACCTTGCTTCGTCAGGACCCACAAGACCATCTGGACGCAACGCATCCACTCGTACACGCACAACACCATCCTGTATCAGCATTTCATTTATCCCTGGTGCCGGATTTTTAAGCACCAAAGTGTCAACAGGATTACCATTTTCATTTATAAATGTAGGAGGTACAAGCTGAAAGTTAAAATCATGGGATACTTCTCTAAAATACTCATTAACCGTATCACCCGTTTCGCCAAAAAATGTATTTGACCAATACGATGTATGCGTTGGAAATTGTGGTGTAAGATAAAAGTCACTAAATTGTATATCTTCCGACTCCAAGAGAAACACCAACATAGTTGGTCTGTTGTTAGTAAGATCCATGCGTGGCATTGATGTTTGCTGCAAAGGAGCGAACGCACCTAAGATTTCTTGCCCATCCTGCTGTTCAAATACCCCAAATGGCTGGTGGCAACAATCCACCGTAGCCGAAACCCCCAATGGCATTACAGCAAGCAAAACCAAAAAAACAGCTAAAACACCTGTGACTATGTACCCTTTCCTCCATGTTACCGCTTGTACAGCTACTTTTTTCATAAAAACCTCTCTCCTCTTGATGAATTTTGTCGACCACTGTCAACTTATTCCATAATATAAATCATTCACAATTCTGTCAACATCTGGAAACAATATAAAAAATAACACCAAAAGTCTTTTCATAAATTTTATCAAGTTTGATGTCCAACAACTCCCACGACACACGGTGTTTTAATTTGTAACAACAAGCAACAAACTGAACGACATGTGTGTAGACCATTCGAAAAACCAGCCCATGGTTTTTTGTTATATCACTAAAAAATCGGTTTTTGTTCGTATGCAATGGCCGATTTTTCATTTAGAATGGTAGTGGCTTATAGGCTTATGCGGTGGCTATGCCCCGCATCCCCAATCTCATACAAAGAACAAAAATATGTGTTGCAAATCAAACTTTGAATAGAACTGCCTATAATTTCATGTTACAATATTTATGATTGAGATTTTTTTAGGGGCGATGTGATATGCTTATCAACAATGATACTTATTTTCAAATTTTGGAAAATGTAAAGGCGCAAATACAAAATGCCCAATACAGAGCTGTTTTGGGTGCAAACCGTGAGCTGATATTGCTGTATTGGAATATCGGCAATGTTATAATTGAAAACAGCGTATGGGGTAACAAATTTATTGACAACCTTGCTCGTGATATAAAGTTGGAGTTTCCAAATGCAAAGGGATATTCTGTGCGAAACTTGAAATATATGCGTAAATTTGCAGTGATGTTTCCCGAATTTGAAATTGTGCAAGCGACACTTGCACAATTAACTTGGTATCATTTGCAATTACTGATGGATAAAGTATCGGATAAAACGACCTATCTCTGGTATGCAGATAGAACTTTAGAAAATGGTTGGTCAAGGAATGTTCTTATGCACCAAGTAAGCATAAAGCTATTCGAGCGGCAAGCCATAGCAGACAAGGCTACCAATTTTGAAAAAACATTACCACTACCGCAAAGCGAACTGGCACAAGAAACATTAAAAAATCCTTATGTCTTCGACTTTGTTGAAGCAAGAGATGGTATTATAGAACGTGAAATTGAGCAAGAACTTGTTGCTAATATCGCCAAAACAATCATGGAACTTGGCACAGGTTTTGCTTTTGTCGGCAACCAATACCATTTAGAGATAGGTAACAAAGATTATTATATCGACTTGTTGTTTTACAATCTCAAACTTAATTGTTTTGTTGTGATTGAAATTAAAAATGCCGAATTTAAGCCCGAACATGCAGGCAAATTAAATTTCTACCTTTCGGCAATAGATGATATACTGCGCCGGCCACATGATAGTCCAACCATTGGTATTTTACTTTGTGCAGAACGTGACAAGCTAACCGCCGAATACGCCCTGAAAGACATCAACAAACCAATCGGCGTGAGCGAATACAAGCTATCTGATTTTGTGCCAGAAGAATTGGCAGATACTTTACCCACGGCAGATGATATTAAAAAACGAATAAAAGGCAAATACGAAATTGAGGAGTAGAGCCATATTGCAGCGAATATTTTTTCTTGCTGGCATATCCAACAACCCCCACAACAAATATTTCCCACAACAAACATTTTATTGAAACATGTAGAAAAAAATGGTATAATGCAAACAAGCCAGCCGGGGACAACAACACAGCCCTTGCACGGTATAAATTTCGGAATAAAAACAATAAAATACTACAGAGTCCATGAGGGCGACCAAACACCTCACGGCGATGTATAGGGGATAAAGGACATCACCTACACACCACAGGAAAACCTGCCACTGTAGTACCTACATTCTACACCAACCCTTCCTTCTTTTCAAGGAGAGGCCACATCGGCTGTAGTCTGCTTACGGTACTCTCATGGCCATGTTAGAATGTGTTGATTGTGCATGTAAAAATATTACAGCACGTAGGCGATGCGGCTTTAAGCCCACCCCTGCGTGCTTTTTTTGCTTTTCCCGGCTTGGCTTAATATCTTATGTCTATACGGAGACACAGAAAGGAAAGATTGTATGAAGGTTAGCGAAACACGCAAAATTGACGAGCTTGGTCGATTTTCATTACCGGCTTCACTAAGGGGGTTACTTGGCGTAACCACAGGGGATGCATTGGATCTGCATTATTGCAAAGACAACGACACCATTGTCTTAAAACGGTCAGAAATTAACGAGGCAAACTGCGGCGTTTGCAAGACGAAAAAAAAGCACACCCGGTTCAAAGGTTTAAACCTTTGTAGGGAGTGTGCCGAAGGGATTGCTTTATTAGGTTTGGATTAGGACAAGAATATGATCTTCACCTAAACCGCGTAAAAAACTCCGACATTATTGCAGCGCATTCCGCTTCCAGCACACCGTCAACCACCTCTACACGATGGTTAAACCGCGGCTCGTTCAGGATATCCAATATCGAACCGGCGCAGCCCGCTTTTGGGCTTTTCGCGCCGTACACCACGGTTGGTATCCGCGCTTGCACAATCGCGCCCGCGCACATTGGGCAAGGCTCTACCGTTACGTACAATGTGCAGCTTTCCAATCGCCAGTCGCCAACTACGCGGCAGGCCTGGTCTATCGCCATAATTTCCGCATGATACAGCACGTTCTTTCTCGTAACGCGCTCGTTGGCGGCAGATGCGATTATTTTGCCGTCGTGTACAATCACACAACCAATAGGCACTTCGCCATTATCAAAAGCCCTGCGCGCCTCCGCCAGGGCTTTTGTCATATAGTCGGAATGAGAATTGCAATTAAACTCGCTGCGCACCATAAGTATCCTTCAAATAAACATCATGCGCGCCGCCTTCTACCAAACTGGATGGAGATATCCTTGTAAGCCGCGCCTTATCCTGGAACTCCCCTACAGAAAGCGCGCCGCAGTTGCACATGGTTGATTTTATTTTGCTAAGCGTTATATTCAAGTTATCCCGCAGGCTGCCCGCGTACGGCACATACGCGTCCACGCCCTCTTCAAAGCTTAGTCCGCCGCCGCCTTCGTAACGTTGCCAGTTGCGGGCGCGTTCCGTACCTTCGCCCCAGTATTCCTTCATATAATTACCGCCTATCATCACGCGGTTGGTGGGGCTTTCGTCAAAGCGGGCAAAGTAACGCCCCTGCATACAGAAATCCGCGCCCATTGCCAGCGCGATTGTTATGTGATAATCATGAACAATACCGCCGTCGGAGCAAATGGGTACGTATAGTCCCGTTTCCGCAAAGTACTCGTCACGCGCGGCGGCAACCTCTATCAACGCGGAAGCTTGCCCGCGACCTATGCCTTTGGCTTCGCGGGTGATACATATCGCGCCGCCGCCAATACCAACTTTTACAAAATCCGCTCCGGCTTCTGCCAAAAACCTAAAACCTTCGCGGCAGACAACATTGCCCGCGCCTATTTTTACAGTATCTCCGTATTTTTCACGAACGAAACCAAGGGTTAATTTTTGCCAGTCGGAAAAACCTTCTGACGAATCTATACAAAGGATATCCGCACCGGCATCCACCAACGCGGGAATACGTTCCTTATAGTCATGAGTGTTTACGCCCGCGCCAACTATGTAACGTTTCGCGCCATCCATAAGTGCCAGTTTGTTTTCCTTATCCGCGTCGTAGTCTTTGCGGAATACAAATGACGAGAGACAGCCGTTTTTATCAATTACGGGCAGTGCATTTAGCTTATTGTCCCATATCAGGTCGTTACACTGGGGCAGGGTCGCGCCCTCCATGGCGTAGACCAGCTTTTCTACAGGAACCATAAAACTCGAGACGAGAGTATCAAGCGGCATACGGGTTATGCGATAGTCTTTATTAGTTACAAGCCCCACAAAACGGCCTTTTGCCTTGCCGTTTTCCGTAACCGCTACCGTGGTATGGCCGGTTTTTTCTTTCAATGCCAAAATATCGCCCAAGGTCTGGTCGGGCCGCACATTGGACTCGCTGGTTACAAAGCCAGCTTTGTGATTCTTCACACGGCGCACCATTGCCGCTTGGTTTTCTATGGACTGAGATACGAAAATAAAAGAAATTCCGCCTTCTTTAGCCAATGCAATTGACATCCTGTCGTCGGATACACTTTGCATTATGGCAGAAACCAGCGGAATGTTTAGTGAAATTGAGGGTTCTTCGCCTCGGGCATGTTTTACCAGCGGTACACGTAAAGATACATTTGACGTGATACAATCCTTTCCGGAATGCCCTGGCACCAGTAGGTACTCGTTAAATGTGTGAGATTCCTGTTCGTAAAAATAAGCCATTTTAATCGCCTCCTTGGTTGTAAGCCCGTATTTTGCATCGCACTTGGGCTTGGTTGGAGACTATTATACAAAAATCGTTGGCGTAAGGTCAAATTTTCTTTTTTAAACCAGCCTGCTAAACAACCATTCCCCCAGCCAAAACACCAAAACAGCCCCGGCACAAAGAAACGGCCCAAACGCCATATACTCACCACGTTTTGCTTTGCGTCGTAGCAATAGGTACGTGGCAAACATGCCGCCGCTTACAAATGCGAAAAAGAAAACCCCCAATGTGAGTTGCCAGCCAAGAAACAGCCCTATCATTGCCATCAATTTAACATCGCCGTAACCGAATCCGTCTTTTTTTAGTATCCAAATAGATATTCTGTCGATGACAAGTAGCGGTATTGCACCCGCCACCGCGCCAAGCAAAGCGTTATGCCACAAAGGCGCATGAGGAAATAATTCCGGCAAAAAATGCCCCAAAGCTACCCACAATACGCCTGTTATCGTACCGGTAATCAAAAGCCCGTCGGGGATTTCCTGCGTGTCCCAGTCGATGAAGGACACCACCAGCAGAATAAATGCGAATATGCAAAGCATAATCGCAGACAGGGTAGGGGTAAAGTACGCCATAGACGCAAAAAGCGCGCCGCACATAAGTTCTGCTATAGGGTAGCGGCTGCTTATCTTTGTTTTGCAACTGCGGCAGCGCGTTCGTAGGAGTAACCAACTAATAACGGGTATCAATTCGATTGCCGCCAACCGCCTTTGGCATGATGGACAAAAAGACGGCGGGTTTACAATGGATTTACCTTTCGGCAGGCGGTAGATTACCACATTTGCAAACGAGCCAAACAACAATCCAATAATAAATGCGAAAACAACCCAGAGAGTGGCCGGGATGTAGGATAGAGCTTCCGGGATGGTCATAGTACACTCCTCTGGCTGGTTAGGATTACATATGCTTCTTCATAGCAAGAATTTCATCCCGAATGGCCGCCGCTTGCTCAAACTGCAATTCTGCCGCGGCTTGTTTCATTTGCTTCTCCAGTTTTTTGATTTCTGCCACAAGTTCTTCGCGGCTCATGGATTCGGCATCTTTGGCCAGGGTAGGGGATTTTTGCTCGGCGGCTTTTGTTAGCTGAATACGCTCGTGGATTTTTTTCACAATCGAACGCGGGGTTATGTTATTTCTTCTGTTATACTCCTCTTGGATACCGCGGCGGCGGTTGGTTTCCGTTATTGCGTTATTCATAGAATCGGTAACGGTGTCGGCATACATGATAACGCGCCCATCAACATTGCGGGCCGCGCGGCCTATGGTTTGTATCAGAGATGTGTTGGAACGCAAAAAACCTTCCTTGTCGGCATCAAGAATTGCCACCAGGGCGCATTCTGGAATATCAAGGCCTTCGCGAAGCAGGTTAATACCTACCAGCACATCAAAAACATCCATGCGTAAGTCGCGGATTATTTCCAAACGTTCCAGCGTGTCTATATCCGAATGGAGATAGCGCACACGTATTCCGGCTTCTTTCATGTAATTGGTCAAGTCCTCTGCCATACGCTTGGTTAGCGTGGTTACCAATATTTTTTGCTTGTTTTCCGCCACGGCGTTGCATTCGCCTATTAAATCGTCTACTTGCCCCTTTACCGGGCGAATAATAACCGGCGGGTCCAATAGTCCTGTTGGACGGATTATTTGCTCGACTTCAAGCTCTGTATGGTTTTGTTCAAACTTAGCGGGAGTGGCGGATACAAACAGCATCCGGGGAATACGCTCTTCGAATTCCTCAAATTTTAGCGGACGGTTGTCCAGCGCGGACGGCAGGCGGAAACCGTATTCCACCAGCGTCTCCTTGCGGGCGCGGTCACCCTTGTACATGCCGCCCACTTGCGGAATGGTAACATGGGATTCGTCTGCCATTATAATAAAATCTTCGGGGAAGTAGTCCAGCAGGGTGTACGGTGTGGAACCCGGCTCGCGCAAGGCCAAATGCAGCGAATAGTTTTCGATGCCGCTGCAAAAGCCTACTTCTTGCATCATTTCGATGTCGTAACGTGTGCGTTGCAGAATTCGCTGTGCTTCCAGTAATTTACCCTGAGCTTTAAAGTCGGCCAGTTGCACTTCCAGCTCCGCGTCTATGCGTTTGATTGCCTCGCGCAAACGCTCGCTACCTGTTACATAGTGGGATGCGGGGAAAATTACGATATGCTCCCTGGTGGATACGACTTCGCCCGTTAGGGCATGGATTTCTGTTATGCGGTCGATTTCGTCGCCAAAAAATTCCACCCGTACAGCCATTTCTGACGAATTAGAAAGAAAAATCTCCAACACGTCGCCGCGTACGCGGAAATTACCGCGGGTAAAGTTCATGTCGTTGCGGTTGTATTGGATTTCCACCAAACGGCGCATGATGTCGTCCCGGTCGCGAATCATACCTACGCGTAACGACAGCATAAGGTCGCGGTATTCGGAAGGGTCGCCCAAACCGTATATGCAAGATACAGACGCAATAATGATAACATCCCGCCGCTCGAACAGCGCGGATGTTGCCGAATGTCGCAGGCGGTCTATTTCCTCGTTGATAGCGGAATCCTTTTCTATGAAGGAATCCGTCGACGGGACATATGCCTCGGGTTGGTAGTAGTCGTAGTAGCTGACAAAATATTCGACTGCGTTGTCAGGGAAGAACTCCTTGAATTCGCTGTAAAGCTGAGCGGCTAAGGTCTTGTTGTGCGCCATAACGAGAGTGGGCTTTTGCAGCTCTTGGATAATGTTAGCCATTGTAAATGTCTTGCCAGACCCTGTTACGCCCAAAAGAGTTTGGAAGCGTTTGCCGTTTTTGAAGCCCTCTGCCAATGCGGAAATGGCTTCGGGCTGGTCGCCTGTTGGAGCGAAGGTAGATTGTAAGTTGAATGTCACGTGGTTACTCCTTTAAGATATTCTGCCAGCTTGGGCCACTCTATCAGGCAATGTTTTGTAAGGTCGGCTTGAAAGGATTTGTTGAAATACAAAGTTATCAGCGGGTCAAGTATACGTCCTATACCCTTGTAGCCTATGCGAAGCTCATGCTTTATCAAAAGCCCTTTGGGGGAATCTTTCAACACGAGATTTACATAAGCCGGTAGAAGTAAGCCCATTTTTTTCATTTGCCAGACAATTTGGTTTGGGCGTTTTGCCCGTCTTACTTGCGCATGAAAAGTAAGACGGCGGTTGCTGCCCAAATATTCATCCATAAATACTATATCGCCCACATGGTTTTGGTTGCCGGGTTTTACAATGTAAAATTCCAAATGTTCGCCCGGCCACCAGCCGCTGTATCGTTCGGTGCTCGGGTTTATCATAAAATTGTAGAAATCTTCTGCTTTTGCGTTTGGTACTATCAGTTTTACTGTATGTGTAATCATACAGACTCCCTCGCCATCTCAAGCGCGCGGGTAGTACATGCCTCCATAGCTTGCGCAACCATGTCAGCCAGTCCCATTTCGCGAAATTTCTCCACGGCTTGTATTGTTGTGCCTCCCTTTGTGCATACTTGCTCACGCAGTATGGTGGGGGATACGTCGCTTTCCAGTACCATTTTTGCGGCACCCAGCAAAGTTTGGGCCGCCATTTTTTTTGCGGTTTCAGGGTCTATGCCGCTTTTTGTACTGTAATTTACCATTGCCTCTATAAACATGTACGCATATGCGGGGCTGCTGCCTGACAGGGCTATTGTATGGTCTATCATGGATTCTTCAAACTCGTAAACCGTTGAAAAAGTTGACAACAGCTTTTTTGCAAAGGCAAATTCCGCGTCTGTAACGGTTGCGCCACGGCATACGGTAGTAACGCCCTCGCCAACCAACGCGGGGGTGTTGGGCATGGTGCGTATTACTTTTGCGTCTATAAAGTCGGTTTTTATCCCCGGGGAAACAGTTATGAAAACTTTATTTGCCGTGTATGTGAGCTTTGGGATTATGTGCGCGAACATAAATGGTTTTATAGTTAAAAAAATATAATCGGCAAAATCGACGGCAGCTTGGTTTTCCTCGTCGGTATCTGAAGTGAAAATGTCGTCTTGTGAAAGCATTCCGCTGTCCAAGATACCTTTTATCATAGCTTTTGCCATATTACCGTATCCTATGAAAGAAATTTTCATCGTATCTGCCCGCTTCCCATTATAATATATTTTACCGTCGTAAGCTCCCGCAAGCCCATTGGGCCGCGTGCATGGAGCTTTTGCGTGCTAATTCCAATTTCCGCGCCAAAGCCGAATTCGAAACCGTCTGTAAAGCGGGTGGACGCGTTTACGTACACTGCGGCAGCATCTACCATTTTCAGAAATTTTTGCGAAGCGGCGTAGTCGTTTGTGATAATACATTCCGAATGCTGAGTTCCGTATTCGTTTATATGGGCGATTGCTTCGTCCATATTTTTGACTGTTTTTACGGATAGAATCAAGTCCAAAAATTCCACGTCATAGTCGCCATACCTTATTTCCACGCCCTGTGCAGTAAGTGCGTTCTCGGCAAGAGGCAGGAATTTAGCCGCTACTTTTTCATGCACCAAAAGTGTTTCACATGCATTGCAAACAGACGGGCGTTGACATTTTGCGTTTATTAAAATGTCCAGCCCCATTTGCAGGTCGGCAAATTCGTCTATATATATATGGCAAACACCCGTGCCTGTTTCGATAACAGGGATGGTGGCGTTTTCTAATACACTTTTTATAAGCCCCGCCCCGCCGCGTGGGATTAGCACATCTATGTAGCTGTGCAGTTTCATCATTGCGGTTGCGGTTTCGCGGGAAGTGTCTTCGACTATTTCAATAGCGGCTTCAGGTAGTCCGGCTTCTTTAAGCGCGTCTTTCATAACACGTACAAGTTCCATGTTAGAATGAAACGCCTCGCTTCCGCCACGCAGCATAACGGCGTTGCCCGCTTTTAGACACAGTACGGCGGCATCTACGGTTACGTTTGGGCGTGCTTCGTAAATTATGCCGATAAGCCCCAGCGGTACGCGTTTTTTGCCAATTACCAGCCCGTTTGGGCGTTCCCACATGCTGTCTACCTCTCCTAAAACGTCAGGTAGGGCAATTATTTGGCGTACACCGGCGGCTATGGAGTTTATTCGATCTTCGTCCAGCATTAGCCTGTCTTGCATTGCCCGGGAAATACCTTTGTTTTTTGCATTTTCCATGTCGATGGCGTTTGCCTTTATTATTGCCGTGGCGGATGCTTCCAAACTGTCCGCCATGAGAGAAAGGGCGGTGTTTCTTGTGTCTATACTTGTGTTGGCTAGAATGTAACTTGCTTGTTTGGCGGCTTGCGCCTGTTTATTGATGTCCATGTTTTAATTCATGCCTCCTATCCGTTCATCATGAAAATATGTCAGGGGCAAGTGGCTAGTCACACTAGCCACTTGAATTTATTTTCTATCTCCGTTCAAATTAAAATGCGTACCTACTTGCGCGTTTTCGAAAATTTCATACACAAGCGACGGTTTTTCACCGCTTATGATAATGGTTTCCGTATTCGATTTTGCGGCAATTTCTGCCGCCAGTACTTTTGTTTCCATGCCACCCTTGCCAAGGTTAGACCCCGCACCACCCGCATTTTTTCTGATTTCGTCGGTTATTTTCATGACCTCGGGTATCAGAGTCGCGCCGCGTTCTGCCGGGTTTTTATCATATAGGCCATCTATATCTGTAAGCATGATAAGCAAATCCGCGCCGACTATGTTTGCTACATGGGCAGAAAGAGTATCGTTGTCACCGAATTCGATTTCGTCTGTGGAGATTGTGTCGTTTTCGTTTACGATTGGGATTACATCATACTTTAGTAGTCTGACAAAAGTGTTAACGGCATTTTTATGCATTTTTTCGTTGGTTACAACGTCCTTTGTAAGCAAAACTTGTCCTACAATTTGGTTGTACTTGCGAAAAAATTCGTCATAAATTGCCATTAGTTGGCATTGCCCAACGGCAGCCAAAGCTTGCTTGCTGGGGGAATCCTGTGGCTTTTCCCCCAGCCGCAACCGCGAAATACCGACACCGATTGCCCCCGACGACACTAAAATTATTTCTTTGCCGGAATTTTTTAAGTCGGTAATAACCCGCGTCAACTCTTCGATTCTCTTTAAATTAAGGCTGCCGTTTGCAAATGTGAGAGTGCTTGTACCTACCTTAATTACAATTTTTTTTGCATTTGTAAAATCCCTCATGATTAATTCCATTCCTGCAACGCAGCAGCTTTTTCGTCCAACCACTTAGACCCTATTGTAAAATAAATAATCGGTCCAATGATGTCTACAAACAGTACCGGAATCCACTTCCATTTTTCACTCATGGGAAGGGGTTTGGATTTGATGCTTGCAATCCCTGCAATCAATAAAATAAGTTGCACGACAAGTAGGGGAATCCAGACTTTCTTGGGTGGTAATTGGTAGTTCATATTTGTTCCTCCTTTTGGGATAAATTATTTCGAAAATACTCTTCCAGCCGCCGCCCTATTTCTTTGCCGCCGTCGGGTAAAGCATCCTTGCGGTGCAGCCATTCGTATACCAAGCTGCGCTGTGCGGGTGTCATTTCTTCCGGCGGTGGTAGAAATTCCGGCGGTTTGTCAGGATTTAATCCTGCGATGGTGGCAGTTGTCAAGTATCGTTCTATAACCACAATCGTACCAGCCGCCATGTCACCCACACGTTTATGCTTTTGCGAAAACAAAATCGCAAACATTCCCACATACAGCATATCCAACGTCGAGCGAATAATCCCACGAATCAACGCTTGGGCAAATTCTATTGGCTGGCCGTTGTCGCGGATTACACGCAGGCCAAAAATTTTCTTACCTATGGTACGTCCGTTCATAAGCATTTCGCATGCTATAAAATACCCGAAGTGTACCACAAATGAGAAGACGATTAGAATTGCCGCAATGGTGCTGTATCGTATTTGTGTTCCGAGGTTGGTCATTTGGTGGTTAACAGCAAGCACGATACCCGTGAACAGCGAAACGATTAATAATTGAATAAAAAAATCTATGGCAAAAGCCGCCGTGCGTGAACCAACGCCCGCCAGGCGGTATTCCAACTCGATGTTTGTTGGGGTTATTATGGTTATTGTTTTCATTATTGATTCCATTCCTTTCAGTCGGGCAAAGTCTTCCTTGCTGAAGGCAGAAATAATCTGATGAAAAAAGGAAGTTTACCTTTTTTCACACTTGTCTCCTTGCTCCATTACAGGCGTGTTTTATCACCAACCGATTACAAAAACATTTTCAGTTGGTTACCCACAGTAACCAACTGAATTTATTTTCTATGTCGCGCGCAATTGTAAATATCTATTAACTGCCGACACAGTAAACATCTCGGCAGAACTTTCCACGCTTGGTATACCCATCATGTTTAATTTTCGCAGAATTGCACGGCGTTCTTCCAGGAATTCTTGCGCGGTTTGTTTCAGGACTTTATCATATTCCCTGGTGGATTTTGCTTTATCCGCCAAAGTTTCAAGGCTCTCATTTTTCATGAAAACAACTATAGGCATGTGCCGCCGCTTTAGCAACGAAATATGCGCTATCAGGTCTTCCGCTTCTTCCAGTATTTCGAAATCTGTGAAAATAAATACCAGACTGCGGCGTTTTTGCCGCTCACACAGCGTCTGAAACGCGCCCCTATAATTGGCGGTCTGCCGGTTGTCTGCGACATGATACAACATCTCCATTATCATATTTCTATGAACCGCCCCTTGTCCGGGAGAAATATGCGCCTGCACCTTCGAGTCAAACACCAGCAATCCCGCTTTGTCGCCCTGTTGGTTGACGATATCACTTAACACTAACGCCGCGTTTATGGCATAGTCCAATTTCTTAAAGCCGTCCACCATGTAGCTCATGGGCCGCCCTATGTCCAGCATGATATACACAGGCTGGTCGCGCTCGACCTGGTATTGATTCATTATCAATTTATTTTCCCGCGCTGTTGCAGGCCAGTTTATTTTGCGGTAATCGTCTCCTTCTACGTATGCCCTTAGGCTTTCGAAGTCCGCTCCGGCACCATGCAGACGCAGAGTTTTTTCGCCCTTGGGAAGAAGGCGGCTTTTTTGCATCATAAGGCGGTATTTGCTTAAATCTCGTACGTTTGGATATACCTTGAATTGTGTGGGGTAGGGAAGTGCGGCGTATTTTACGCATAACCCTATGATACCGTCAAACTGTAAGTAAATTTTATCAATATCAAAGCTGCCGCGCTTGGCAGGTAGTACCGAATAAGAAAATTTTTGCTCTGTACCGGGTACGATAACATGGGATAAATCTGTGTCAGTTACAGTAAAATGCCGCAGAGACTCGTCTTTACCCTGCACTTTTAACTCGTGGGCAGAGCTGTTTTTCACGTAAAAAACAACTTCGTTGTCTGCCTTGAAGTATAATTTCTGATTATCGTCACGGTGTACGGTCAAGCATTTTGCGGCGGGCGTAAGAAGCGCGTCCAGCCCCAATAGCCCAATAATAAGCAGGTTCCAAATAAGAAACACCGGTGCGTACAGCCCAAGCGGAAATGCTGCAATTGACAAAACAATGCCAAAGGCAATTAGATATACAAAGTTTCTTGTTATGCCCATTTTGGCCTCCTTGGGGCGTAGACAAATGTAACAAATGTAAAACCTCGGGATTCGCAGGTGAAGTCTACTGTATGCCTCGGATACATTTACTTAGGATATATAGATATGTGTGAAGTATAACATAGTATGTATATATAAAAAAGCCTCTTGCGTAAGTTTGCAAGAGACAAATTAGTGACACTAGCCAACTGAAAAAGTATGAAAAAACAAAACGGTGACATTAACCCTTAGAGTTAATCTCTAGGTTAAGAAATTTGCGAAGGTGGTGTTGCATTCAGTTTGCTACAGGGGTTCGATAGGGAATCTCTGAGCCTTTTACATCAACACATCTTAGCCAGTATTTATTTGAATGCAGGCAAAAATGCCGGATACTTTCAATTACATCTTGTTGGTTTACACAGGGACCCACTACAATTTCACGGATGGGTAAGTGACCTTCGCACCAAATTTTTACCTTGTGGTTTTTCAGCTTGCCTACATATTCGTAAAGTGCATTAAAAATTTCTTCCTGCTTTCTTCCCTGAGAAATATAAATGATGCTTACTTCAGGATTGCGTTGTAACGCCCATTCCTCTGATGATTTGAAGTGTCGACACTCTACTGATGCTATAAGATCTCCTTTCCACTTTCTGTTGCTACACCCAAAACAATATGTATCGTCCAATTTGCTTTCGGTACCGGACTTATCATGCACCACGCATTCAAAAACCTGAAACCCATCCCTACTTTTCACTTTCTCTTGGATGACACCATTTATCTTGTCTGATGACAATTCTATGATGTTCGTATCGGTCTGTATGCGTACACGGCATTCGTTTTTTTCATGTTTTACGTTTCCAGGCCTTACGCATATAAATGGAACCTGCTTGCGATCGTCGTCTAGTCTGTAGTTTATATAACTGTGGAAATTTTCCATATTGACAGAATTGAAATCCTTTTCCTCAAACACCAAGCGCCATTCTTTTTCCTCTTTAAAGCCGTTGTGCTTTACAAACGGGAGCAAAGCGGTAAACTGTTCTTCGCTAATCTCCCTATTGTCTGAGCCTAAGATTCGCCTAACGGTCTCCATCTTGTCGGTTTCTTTATCCAAATATATAACTTTAAAAGGGCGGGTATAGCAGGTACCACAATTATCCGTGTCCGTGAATGGACTTTTATCAAGGGGTTCTGGCTTTAGGAAAACAGTATATGGTAAGGTCATACCTAAATCCAAGCCAATAGAGACCCCGCCACCGGTTGCATACCCCCGCCACTGACTCAGTATGTCGCTCTCGTCGCAGAAGCAGACGACGAAATGATTTATAGTGTGCAAATCATTGTCAATGTCTTTAAAATCTAGTTTATCTCTGCCTATTTTCATGCCCCAAATGCGTTCTTCTGCATCATTGGAAAACCTAGATTCGGTTGCCCAGAAGCTATCGCTTTTAACAATGTTCCAGAAATTTGATAAATTTGTATAGTGGTACAGTCGCTTGCGGTAGTCCAGAACTTCCCTGTTTATTTTCCTTCTGAAGTCACTGTCTTTTATTATGCTAGTTTCACTATCATTAGGAATTGATGCCATCGAAGTTCTCTCCTTTGTTTTTCAGTTCATTATGAGCTTTTTTTGAAAGTTCATATGCCTTGTCTGGAAAACCTACATCCATTGCACCGAGTCCATCTATGAGATTTCGGTTAGTAACATCTGGGGAAAACCCATTGGGAGCGAGACTCTTCCACAACCTTATAACTTCATCGCCGAAATTAGTAAAAAACATGCTATGCGCTGAAAGGCACGAGTTATTCAAAAACATATGAGACAAAATTTGCTTATTTTCTCGTAAGCGTTTTTCGTCTACGGGGTCATAAAGCATTAAATCCACAAGTATAGCACCGTTCGGCTTACCATTCGGTATTATGTGGCTTTCTATTTCCTCTTTTATGCCATTGATATACACGTCGTTATCGTCATATATTTTATCAGCGTAGGTCACACATTCTACTTTTTCCAACTTCATTCTTTCATCAGCATCGAAGATTCCTTGATTCGTGCAACTTTTGTAAAAATCGTTAAATATATTCCTGATAATTTGCCGAGGAGTTGTTCTATCGCCTTTTATCTTCTTTTCATCACTTTCATGAAGCACGAAAATAAAATTGAAAGACATGCAACGCCCTTCGTCCATATAGTGCGCCATCATGCGCCTCATGAACAACTCAAATGTTTTCGGTCTGTCGTCTACAATGTACAACTTATATATTTCATTTTCTTTTGTTGGCACTCCATTTTTCATTGTTAACACTTCACCTTCCATTATTAACTTTCCTCAAAATAGGAAGTTTCAATGTGAAATAAATTTCATCGTCTTCCGCTTTAAGTCTCTTTTCTGCTGCTCCCGGCAAGGCGGTGTTATTAGGCTTGTTTTTCATTTTTGTCCATAAAACATCCGCATACCACTTGGAAGCGGGTACCGACATTCCTACTTTGCCATTGTCAGCCTTATCGCGTGTTTTACTTTTAAGAACGAGGTAGTCAAACCCAAATATGTTGCATTTGTCATCTTTGCCGCATCGACTTATCTCAACAACGCATTCGCCGTTTACTAGGTTGTTTTTAAGGTAATGGTATCTCCTTGTTATGCCACCGGTTTTCACGTCCTCGTCCCATTCACGGTAGTATTTCATGGCACTGAACAGGAAGTCCAGCAGAATGCAAGCAAACTCATCGGAACAGTAGCCGAACTCACCGTCATCCGTCATTATTGTTATGCAATCATATCCCTGAAGGGCTTGGGACAGTTTTTCCAGCTTCATATCCGCGCTGTCGTCTTTATTGTAACAGCATATGCCATTAACCTTGACTGTTACCACATCTAAAACCTGTCGGAAATAACGTTTTCTTGACATATCTCCATGAGGTAGGTTCAATCTTTCGTTTAACAATAGTCCCAAGTTACGCAAAATGTTCTTGCCACGTGGCAATTCCTGCTTTGGAGTAGCATTGCGGTAAAGCCCTTCAACTAAATGTTCTGCATTTGCATCCTGCAATGCATCAACCAGCAATGCTCTGTATATGCGCGCAATTTTAGTGTTGACATAATTATGCAGTAATAACCATTCATTGGAAATTTCCCAGCTTGGAAAAAACATTGCTTGATTCTCAATCTCCATTTTGGCGGTCAGACTTTCTGTATCGCCACATAAATCGTCCTTCATCAGCAATTCTAAAACAGCATCTGTTTCGGAGCCGTCCTCATGGTTTCCCGCCTTTTCATCGGTTAACAATTGAGCGAAATATCTCATTCTAGCAATAGATTCCATGGCATCGTTGAAATCTTTCTCCAGCCAAGAAATCAACTTGTATCTGAACATCAACACATTCCTTATAACAAGCAATGTCGTAAAATTGCGACCAAAACTTTCATGCTCAATATATATATATGCAGGGGCAATACGCGAGAGTTCAACGTTTTTAAGTTGCGGATGCTCAGCATTCGTCCCTGCTTCCTCATGATGGTTGTCCAACTTTATAATAACATAGCCATGGTCTATAGCAAACCCCGCATGGTTTAAATCTTTGCAAATTTCATGTTTTTTAACGTGTTTTACCGCCTCCGCACTATTTGGCTCTACTACATAAAAGAAATCTTCAAGCGGTAGGTATGTTTTTATACGGGAAATGTTTCCGTGTTTGGAGATAATGTCCACTTTGCATCCGGGAGTGTTAATGGAAAGTACCGCCTTCAATGAATCGCGGAGATTGGTATAACGCTCATCTGCAATACGTTTCTGCATGCCGTTAGATTTACCCACATCGTCGTTTTTCAGCAGGTTCAACAAATTTACACTTTCTCTTATCCAGTTGAAGTCAATATCGGTAAGGCTATTGTGAGCTTCATGCGCATCATTAAGCAAGTTTTTCTCCCCATTAATCAAGGCTTTCTTCCTATCCAACAATAATAATCTCGAAAAATCCCACATGTGGGACTCGGACAGGAATTTCTTTAGCCTGTCGTTACAGAGGCTTTCCAAATTTAGTTCTCTGATGATTGAAGAAAGTCCGTCGTAAAGTAACGCATTGCCGTTTTCCATTACTAAAATCATAAAAACATCAATAAACTTTTGTGCGTATTCCACCCGGACACTAAACGATTCCAAAGGCAAATCAAGGTTGTCTTTAAATTCATACCCTTCCTTCAGACCGTTAGAATATTCTTCATGGAACATCAGCAGATATTCGAACCATAGTCCTTTAGATGTAAAACGCCCCCGGTGAATGGTTCGCAATATATAGCAGATATAATGATCAAAAAACTCCTCAAATTCATTGGGAGTGCAATTCAAATCTGCGAGATGATCAATTACACCAATAATTATCTCTTTGCGGCATATGAAGTTCATATGCATGTCCGAAAGGACTTTGAGGGAAACCAGAAGGAAATCACGTTTACGTTTTGGATCGCCTAAAAGCATGGAATTATAATCATCTGCAAGTTTTGTGCGCCATTCATCACCACTTTTGGAAAACAAATACTTTTCAGCCGAGGAACCATCTGCATTGTACAACAATTTACAGGCATTATCAATATCAAAGTCATTGATAATCAATGCGATGCCATACATAACAATATCTGCTAGCGGTTTCTTTGCTTCGTAAATAAAGCTTAAAAACGGACGACTAAGCGCTTTCAACATATATGAGGTCAGCATGGTTGATGAGTCCATCATCTTTTCGTTATTTTTAATGGCTTGTATGGCTTTTTGTATGTTTGGATATAAACTAAAAGGGCTATTTGGATCACGATCCCCGCCATCAAATTTCATAGCATTCAAAAGTAAGGTACCTACAATATTAAAATAATCGCTCTCATCACCGCCTTCTACAGCAGATAACTCAAAGGCGGCGTAATGGGTACAAATCATTTGAAGGAAGCTTTTTGTACGTACTATGTTACGCCTTACTTCTTTTCCTTCCCATTGCTCAACGAACGATTGCGAGACTTTTTCATTTTTGTAAACCTTCTTCCACCAATACAGAGAAAGGCGTCTTGTTGCGGATATTTTGTAAAACTCTATCGCCTCAGACGCCAATTTGCAACCAATACAGGAATCGCCAAATGTCCTTAAATTCGATATATGCAACTTTACATAGGAATGGAAATCCATATCAGGATTTTTTACAAAGGACATTTTTGAATCTCTGGAGTTACGGTCAACAAGTATAAAGATTTTATCAAACGAGCTCAAAAATCCTTCATCTCTTGTTTCAGGGGCATATGCATCCTTTCTCATCGACGAAAGAAGGCTGTTAAGCCTCCGGAATGTGTATCCACTGACCATGGAGGCGTCGACGAAAACAAAGCTCAATTCTTTCTTTCCAAGCTTTATTTCCATGAAATAGTTCTTGTATTCCGCTATAAAATTACTACGGAAATGTTTTTCGCTGTTTATGTAAACCATCTTCGCGTTACCGTCATAACAATAGTCATTTACATATTGACTAAACTCGACGTTATTCATGCTCTGCGGAGAAATAATTATAACGCTGGATGAGTCATGGTTTTTGTTTAATTCGCCTATTTTTTTCAACCATGCACGGATATCATCTTTCTTAGTACGAAAAAAAGCCGGCATATTTATCATATACTGAAAGTGATTGTCGTTAATATTGAAATGGCCATACCTTATCTTTTCATATAAGGCATTTATCCTACCTTCATTGATGTTGTACTCGTACTGATCATGATAGTGACCGTCGGATCCTTTAGACATCATGTGATATTGCTGCGCCGGCATGGTAGATGAATGATCCGTTAAAATAAGGGGATACTCCATTCCAAGCCCCATTTTCCTTTCAGGGTAGCATTTTTTACATGTAAGAGGGTCGCTCCACTCACTGTACACATCTAAAATGTAGTGGGGTTTTTTAAGAACTACATCCTCTTTTCCATCACTGTCATCTGTTTCAATTAATTTTACTTCTCTCTGCACGTTACTCCAGTATGCCTTCTCTATACTTGAAGGGCTACTTTGTTTCTCTTTTTCTTTGTCCCTTACCCACAGGACCGTCAGGTTCCTTAGTAATGTGGCTTCAGATAAGTTTTTGACTTTTTCGGAGGTGCGCAATTTTGTCCACATTTTTTTGAATGTAGTCAATGTCGTACTTATAGGCACTATCTGGACGATATATAGTTCTTCGTCCTTGTTATTATTTGCGTCCTCCAAATCGCTAAAATGGATGTCCGCAACGCTTCCAAAATCTATCGCTTGCCCCGGCTGATAGATAGCAAATGAAATGCTGCTTTTGCCGATGGATCCACGGGGTGGGCTTCCTACATGTTCTTTTATTATATCCGCATACCTGTTAAGCATATGACACATCGCGTTTACAAGCAGGCGGGAATACGCAGCATAACCGTACAAACAAATATGCTTGCCGGATAAAAGTTTTTGTTTGAAATCTTCATCATTAAGCAACACACGGCAAAAATAGAATGCAATCAGTTTCGAAACTTCTTGGCGCAAAAAGTAAGGTGCCATCTCATAGAAGGTGCCGAGGTGTACCTTGCTACCAAGTTGAATATGAGTATTTTCAATCCGATAGCCTTTTCCATCCTCCAGGAGATTTCCGTCTGTATACTTTTTTAATTCATTCTCAATAAACGATTGACCCCCATCAATAAAATACTCCCAAGGGAGACGCCCATGTAAATCGTATTCGTCTGCCGGTGGTCTATCTTTTAACGACATCAACGCGACAGCAAAAGGGTGTGGAGAAGCGTTATTGACTTTACTTAGCTTATCCGCCTGATAAATAAGTTTTGTGTCGTTTTTATCCAGCGTCATGCTGTATGCGCGCAAAGTAGATTCAAATATGTTGCCGAATATGGCAGTATGCCCTTTAAACAATATATACTGGTTGCGATTTTTGCTCCAAGCGGATGTAAGCAACCCCTTGCATGCAGGTTCATATAAATGATAATAATCAGGATGGCAAAGGCTGTCCATATCTGCACAGACTATTGCCTTGGGACTGATGATGATATCTTTAAGGATTTCATCCCATGCTGCTTCCGCCTTTTTATGGCACGAATCTTTGTCTCGTTGCAACCACCCGCTACCCACGTCTTTAAATTCCGACAGACTATCCAGAAGCTTCGCGGAATCGACGTTAACAATGGCGTAGTCTAAAAATACCGCCAACGTGTCATAGGTGTTAGGAATAGTTTTTTCATCCTCGGCGAGGGTGAGGGCTTTCCTATCTGAGATGTCTCCTGCTTTCAGCCGGGCAAGCATAGGTGTAAACGCCACATATTGCGTCCCTGGGATATAATGAGTAGCTGGCTCTGTTATAGCTTCATTTTCATTGAAGTCCCTAGCCCAAAATAAAGCTTTGTCCGTATTGAAAAATCTTTTTGAACTGCGAACCTCTACACGAGAACCGGTATGAGCCATAGCGACGGAATATTTGAGCAGACCAAGGCATTCTCCCTGATTACTTGTTCGAAATTCATTCCACAATGCGGTATTGCTACCAAAGGCGTACTCCCCGAAAAAATCCGCAAGGCAAATGCCTTCAGCTTTTTTTAGTCCCGGGGAAGCCTTTTTATCCATAAAAGTACTTATAATGTCGCCGTCATGGTTGAAGTCCGCGATAAGTACTTGCAGATATTTTCGGACATCTTCTTTTCTGCCCTCGCCTCTATTATCCAGATTTTTAAATTTTACATATTCCCGAGGCGCATCATAGTCGTGCAATCGCATGGCAAACATCCCTTTACCATTGAAGGAATGATGTGTTATGTTTTCAAGTATTTGAGAAACACCGTCAAGCAAAACCATGGATGATTCAAGAGCCGCTTTAATTATAGCGGTGAATCCTTTTTCATGGCGATGCCTGAGATGCTCGCCCAAGGTGAGCGCAAACAATATATACCCAAGGGCTGAAATGCCACCATTTGCATTCAATGAACGATGCATTGAATCCACGAACTCAACTTTCTTTTCTTTTTTCTTAAAAAGTTTCCCCGTAGAACTGCCGATTATATAACTTGCAGTTTTACTAAGCCTATCAATAAATTCGTTTTTATGAGCCGCTTGCTTTGGCTCAAGCCTTATGGTTTTGCACCAAGCCATAATGGTCTCGTTACTATCATACTTGCTTGATGAAAAATTCATTTCTCTTGTGATTTTACGGTACGTTTCAGAATTGACTTCAACTACCGGTACAAATGCCCTCAGGTTGTCGCGCTCTGTTTCATTAGCATAACTTGCAAGTCTTGATATCCTCTTATATTTTTTTGCAAAGCAGTTATTTATGTAATGGTTAGCAAAAGAGGCATAATTTGAAAACCTTACGGAATTTCCATAAGTTTTATGCCCGCTATAGTCATCGGGTATAGGACAAAGATATAGTGCGATGCGCTCGTTTGGAATCTGTTCGGACTGCATCATTAACATGAAAAACAAAAACTCCGCAACATCGACATCTGACGAATTCTCCACGCGAAAATAATAGTAAATTTTATGATTGTAATCTTTTTTTACATGTTGGGCAAATCTGGACAGTTTGTACCCGCTAATTGGTTTTGTGGCCAAATGATTTTCGCATTTAGCAATCCAACCTTCGTCAATCGTACCTATCCGCAACGTATCTTTAAGCGAAACACAGCGCAATTTTTCAGAGATAAACTTGTAAATATCGTTATTTTCGTTTATGTAACTGTCTAAATTCTCTCGTTGCTCAATATCCATAATAAATTTCATGCACCGAGCATAGTGATCCTGAAAGTTATTTATTGTAAAAACCATTAACACATCATTTGGAGTAGCAACCATACAAGCACATCCCGTTAGTAATTTTTATATTTGAAGTTGCTTTTAAATTCGTTTCCATAATATCAAATAATTCGTACAGTTCAACCAGAGAAATAAATATGTTATATATTTGTAATAATACTTTGCTTTTCGCAAATCATCTATACGGAATATTAAGGAATTTTGGGTGTTTTATCCAAGTTACGGCTATAAAATGGGTCGGGACAATGATTAACCATATAACTGTATCGGCAAGCACGGTAAATCTGGGGAAGATTGTAAGTTGCTACAATTTCATCGGGATTGGTATCGCGCAGGATGATTTCAATATTGCATATATAAGAATGGGATTTAGGGCGTGTTTCCACTAACGAATACGCACCCTTACAGCAGATGTTTTGCAGACTCTACCGAGGTGCTTTAACCTGCGAAAGAATACTCTCCACAACCTGCTCCGCTGTTACCCCTTCAATTTCCGCCTCGGGTTTCAGCATTATACGATGCCGCAAAACAGGCAGTGCCAAAAAGTGAACATCGTCAGGAATAACAAAATCGCGCCCTTGTATTGCGGCATACGCTTTCGACGCCATAAGCAGCGCAACACTGCCGCGCGGGCTTGCGCCAAACTGTACCGCGCTCACACGCCGCGTTGTTTCTACCACGCTTACAATGTAGTTGAAAACTCCGTCTTCCACGGCTACATTTTGTATCTCCTGCCGTGCTTGTGCAATATCAGTAGCAGTACACACAGGCGTTAAGTCGTCCAGTTTGCCTGCGTTAAAACCGTTGTGGTACATCTGCAACATTAATTTTTCTGCCGCAACGCCGGGGTAGGTTATACATAGTTTCATCATAAAGCGGTCTGTTAACGCCTCTGGCAGCGGGTATGTGCCTTCGTATTCTATTGGGTTTTGCGTCGCCATTACAAAGAATGGCTCTTCCAGCCGGTGGGTTTCGCCGTCGATGGTTATGGCACGCTCTTCCATTACTTCAAGTAGCGCGGACTGCGTCTTGGGGGGAGTGCGGTTTATTTCGTCCGCCAAAAAAAGCTGAGTGAACAACGGCCCGCGGCGTAATTCGAACTCCGATGTACGCTGGTTGTACACCTTTGTACCCAAAATATCCGACGGCATTATATCTGATGTAAATTGAAGACGCTTGCAGGTGACGTTTAGCAATTGCGCCAAGCTTTTTGCCCAAAGGGTTTTTGCAAGGCCGGGTACGCCCTCGATAAGTACATGGCCTCCCGCGAACAGGGCTGTCAGTGCCAGGTCTGTTAAATTTTCTTGGTTTAGTACGCGGCTGTTAAGCTGCGTTTTTATGTTGCCGGAAAGTTCGTTTAGCATTTTTGCCTCCTAGTTGTCTTTTTCAGGGTGTCGGGAGCGTCGTCCCCTGCCTATCTTCATATATAATCGCGCAAGTGCGTGTACATGTTCGTTTTCTTCCCGCTCGGTTTCTTCGTAGTAGGGGACGGCGTTGCCGAATCGCTTGCCCAGGTGCCACACCACCATTATCCCCACCAGTAGCATCTGTACAAATACCAACCGTACAACCGCGGGCAGGCGGGTAAACAAATTACTTCTGGTACCAAGGCCGTGATAGTATTCCGCAAACCAAATGTTTTCAACATCCCAGCGGGTAATGATTGAGTGCAGCATAGCTCCCGTTCCTGCATTGTCTATTAAGCTGCGGTTGGTTATTTCTCGTGCGTTGCCGGTAATTATA
>Ga0123355_10002242_pt1 | contig 27288 bp, 23 predicted proteins | sample TergutEmb28metaG_3_FD_89872 | JGI IMG/M metagenome (GOLD analysis project Ga0123355, IMG submission 89872) | Embiratermes neotenicus P1 segment gut microbial communities from Petit-Saut dam, French Guiana - Emb289 P1 | ecosystem: Host-associated > Arthropoda: Insects > Digestive system > Gut ... | reverse complement strand
CTCGGATGTATCAGCGGCACTTCGCGCGGGGCATGATGTTAAGGGCGTTGTAATTGGACCGGGCGTTGCAGCGAGCCATGGTATGGAGCGTACGCATATGGACGCTGTGGAAAATACTTATAAGTTGCTTGGGGCTTATTTGGTAGGGTAGAGTGGTTTGGTGCGTAAATGTATGTTTGGCAGGCGACCCTTAGGGGTCGTCTGTTTTAGTATGGTGGGATTTTCGGGAGACAGGATGATCGCCGTGCAAGCACGGTGACACCCCTACAGAGAGGTTCTTACATAGCTCGTAGGGGCGAGGCTTGCCCTCGTCCGAAATGTTGCAAAAATGATGAAACATCTCTTAAACCACGACAGGCGGCTCTTAGAACGTGTGCTGTGAAGGGCTGAAATAACGCTACTAATGCTTATTAAGTATGCGCTTTCAATTTTGTCCGTATTTCGTTTATATGTTCTCTGTTTTCGATGTAGGGCTTTCTTTCGGTAACAAAATTCTTAGAGCCGATAGGAGTATTCGGGTGTCTTGGAATCAATTGAACATGGAAATGATTCACTTTACCATCGCACATTGTACACAAGTAAACTCGTTCAACCCCCAGCACGTCTTTCAAAACATTCATTGCTTTTTTTGCAAACAAATAAACATACGCACAAACCTCGTCAGGTATTTCCGACATATCGTGATAATGGTCTTTCAAAAGTATAATCGTGTGACCAATAGCACGAGGTTTTTCCTCAAAGAAAAAATATAACATATCGTCCTCGTACAGCATCTTGTCGGTAAAGTCACTATAAATACCGCCATGCTCTAAGTTGTAGCAAGTCGGACAGATACCCTTTTCTTGTAAAGATTGAACAGTTTCTCTCATTTTTGATATCCTCCAACAAAATAATTTTACAAATACACCTGCTTATCGTGGTACAAAATGCGCCCTTCACATCGTAGATTCTAGGGGTCGCTTGTTGTGGGCAGCGAAGCTCTTGCGGATGAACAAAGTTCGTCCCTACGAGCTGCGTGGAAACCTTGATTTTATGGAATCTCACTGCATTTGTAGGGGCGAGGCTCGCCCTCGCTCGAAGTTTCGCAAATGATAAAATCCCTCTAAAAAACCGCAACAGACGACCACTGGTTAATGACCACCAACGACCGCCCGTTGCATCTTAACTAAAAAACAATTACAAACCCCTAAAACGCGTCCTGCCCCAAATAAGCAAGCGCGTAAAGACACATAACCTGAACGCCAAATGCAAGCGAGTCCTCGTCAACATCGAACTCACCATGATGCAGTACGATATCTGTCTTCTTAGCGGCGTTACCGGTTCCGATGTCAACGAAACATCCGTTGCAATGCTCTAAATAAAGCGAGAAATCTTCCGCGCCCATAGTTGGGTCGCCTTTTACATAATGCTCTTTGCCAAAGTTCTTCGTTACTACGTCTTTTAGCAGCTCAATACTTCTCTCCTCATTCACAACTGATGGCGTACCGTATTTATACTCGATTTCCACGCTTCCGCCGTACATGTCGGCGATGTTTTCAGCGTACTTTCTCAAAGTTGTCTCAATAAGCGCGCGGTACTCGGGCTTAAAGCTCCTTGCCGTTCCTTCGAGAACGGCTTCGTGAGCTATGATATTGCTTCTCGTGCCCGCGTGGAACATGCCGAAAGAAACAACGCCCGGCTCGAGCGGCGGCATTACTCTTGATACGATAGTTTGAACATTCGTGATAAACTGCGACGCCATAACGATTGCGTCTTTTGTCACATGCGGCTGAGCAGCATGACCGCCGAGGCCTGTAAACTTGATTTTTAAACTATCAGGCGTCGCATACATTGGACCTGCAAGAATACCTAAAACGCTCGTGTTCAAATTAGGTGAAACGTGCATACCGAACACGTTAGAAACGCCTTCCATGCAGCCATTGTCAATAAGCACTTTAGCGCCGGATACAAGCTCTTCAGCAGGCTGGAAGAAGAACTTCACATTACCTTCAAGCTCGTCTTTTATCTCGTTCAAAGAAACCGCCGCGGCTAAAAGTATCGCCGTGTGTGCGTCGTGCCCGCAGCTATGCATTACGCCTGCTTCTTTGGACTTGTACGGCACATCTTTTTGATCTTGCATAGCGAGCGCGTCCATATCAGCTCGAAGAGCTACGGTTTTGCCCGGTTTGCCGCCTTTGATTTCAGCAATTACGCCGGTCGGCTCAAGCACTTTATGCTCGATGCCGTGCTTTGTAAGCTCTTCCGCGATTCTCTTTGTCGTGCGAAACTCCTGGAAAGAAGTCTCCGGGTGCATGTGCAGCTCGCGCCTAAAATCGATGCAATATTGCTCATTCTTTTTTACGATGTCTTTGATGCGTTGTTCCATTTTGATTACCTCCTAAATAATGTATATTGTGTTCAGGTAGTGTGGACATGAGTTTTGCAGGCGTCTTTTCGGTTGATTTTCCGCCTACAAAACTCATGTCCACACTGCCTAAGAATTTCCAATATTTTTCACCTATCGCTCCTTTGGGTCATACGCATCCCTAAGACCATCCGCGATAAGGTTTGTGCACATTACAAAAAGCATAATGGCAACTCCCGGAGCAATGACGCCCAATGGGAAATTTATCATAATCAATGTGTCGCGCCCGGCGCTCAGCAAAGCACCCCATTCGATATTAGGCGGATTGACGCCAATGCCTAAAAACGCTATGGCAGATGAGGCTAAAAGAGCCCTGCCTAAATTTATGGTGAACGTAACGATAATGATTGGCAAAATGCCTGGCAGGATATGCTTCATAATGATTCGTATATTCGACATGCCCATGATGACGCATGCTTTTACATGTTCTAACTCCTTTACTTCAATAACTTGGCTGCGGCTTATGCGCATGAACTGAGGGATTAGAGAAACGCCGACCGCAATGCCTGTATTTATGCCGCCTGCGCCCAAAACAGCTAATGAGATAATAGCTATCATAAAAGTTGGCACTGCCATTAAAAAATCAATGAACCGCGATATTATGCCGTCCAAAATACCGCCGCAATAGCCCGATAATAGTCCGAAAAACACGCCAACGCCGGCACCCAAAGATACTGAGAAAAATGCCAAGCCAACAGAGAGCAGTCCACCGTGCAAAATACGTGTGAACAAATCGCGCCCCAAATGGTCAGCGCCCAGCCAATGTTGCCATGAAACGCCGTGGAAGCGTAACGCCAAATTCATCTCGTGTGGGTCATGAACGCTTAGGAATGGGCCGATTAAGATGGCAAGCATCATAACAATAAAAACGATGGCAGCTGCAACCGATAATTTTCTTGATAAGAAGATTTTTAGTTTTTTTGATTTGACTTTCATGGCGGTCTCCGTGTTTATTTCAATGTTTTAGCAACCCGTGGGTCAATAATCATGCCAACTACATCCACAACCAAATTTATAATCATAAAAATTAGGCTAAAGACAATGATAATGCCCATCATCAGCTCTTGGTCGCGGAAATTAATCGCCCACAAAAGATGACGCCCAAGCCCCAAAATGCCGAAAACTTCCTCCACAATGACAGTGCCCATAAACATCTCAATAAGCTGGAGAGCTGTGATGTTTATGACGGAAACTCGCACATTGTCTATCGCGTATAAAGTGAGCTTCCATTCAGGCAGACCGCGGCCTCTGGCAGCAGTTATGTACTGCGCTTTCATTGCGCTGAGCATGGCAGTTCTAGTCGTTCTCGTTATAAACGCGACGCTCGGTAGGGCTAATGTTATAATCGGTAGCACCATAGTTCGCCAATTATCAAGAGATGCGTATTCAGTAATCCAACCCAAGCGCTCGCCACTCACAATTAATAGAAGCAGCGCGCCCAAGAAGAAAATGGGGATGGATGAGGCGAACAATGTGAAAACCATTATGGCATGATCGAGCAGTTTGTTATGTTTTAGGGCTGCGATTATTCCCAAAATGGTGCCACTTACACTGGCGATTATTATGGCGCCGGTTACCAGCACCGCGGTGGTTGGTATCGCGCCTAAAAGCAGCTCTGTAATCGGTACAATGGCGCGATCAAGCCCACCTTCGCCCATGCTCACGCCAAAATCGCCTTGCAACATAGCGAGTATATACACTATATATCTCATTAAGAGATTATTTCGCACCTGGCCGCCGCGCATAAGGCTCATCACAGAAAAAATAACAAATGTCATGATAAAAAACGCAGGTATTGCTTGAATAATTCGCGTCAAGACGTATTCAAAAACGGTTGCAGGGTTAGAAAAAATGCGTTTTTCACTATGGAGCCTTTGGCTCTTGAATGCGCGTATGAAGCCTAAAGCAATAGTGCCTGCAAAGGCGGCTGAGCCGACAAGTAGAGGGTAATTTGAAAGCTGATTAAGCTCATGTAACGCTTGATGCGTGCGTGACAGATAGCTTAGCCCGTCAAAGGTGTGGCGGTTTGCGAGACTGTCAATAAACGGCGAAAATTCATAGGGTTCAAAGTTTAGCGGCAAAAGCGGCTCAGTATTTCGCCAAACGAAAACACATAATAAAACGAAAATCAAAGCTAACCCACCGAAAACAAAGGCTTTGCGCCTCTCAGATGCTTCAATCGCACGAAAACATATTGTTGCAAGAAAGATAATGCTAAGCCCACCAACAAGTATTAAAAGCAAGTTGAATCTGACCAAAATATTGTAGGCGTATTGATCGAGGCTGATAAAACGTAAATTATGTGAATCAAGCCCTGCGGCATAAACAAATTGCGTGGCAAATGTATGTAATTGCATAGCAGAGTAGCCTTTTGCGCCGATATAAATGCCGCTTACATGAGTGATTTCACTGCTATATGGTATCCAAGCGAAGTTTGGCTCACTTGGGTTGTTTTGCGCGATTACTCCGCTTATTTCAAAAGCTTGCTCGTCGATATCTACATGAAAACGCATGACATCAGTGCTGCCGAACAACTCCATCGCCGCATTTTCGGATAAAACTATGGAATTACTTGCCTCAAAGGCATACGACTGGCGACCATGTGTAAACCAATGATTAGCCAGCGAGAAATACACATTGTTCGTTTGTGAAAGAAGAACATCAGCATTGCGGCTGCCGTTTGTCGCGGTTGCGCTTTTGCTATAGACGAAAGCAATCCTGTAATTGTGAAACTCGTCCATCCCGATTCTAACAGAATCCAAGGGAATCGAAGCAGCTGCTTGCTGCCTGGGCTCAGCAGTTATGTAAATAACATTGTTCCCAATCAGCGCGGCGGCATTTGTGAAATGCATATAGCCAAGGAAAAGGCAGATGAGCAAAATGAGTACGTTAAAAATTAGTGCGACTTGAAAAATCCTATTAGATTTTAGCAAAACGCTCACCTCCCATTCATCAGGATTTGCAAAACTGCCTAAGGTGCAAGCCTAACTCGCGCGCCGGGCACTAAGTCCGCCGTGCTTCCCGTCACAACCAGCGCATCAAGCGGAAAGGATGGCTGGATTGCGGTTTGCGAGAGGCTTTCGTCAATTATCGTGATAGGCAATGAGCGCACCGAGTAAATATAGCCGAAAAGCCCTCTTTCGCGCTCAACCACAAGCACAATATGCACGCCGCGCCTAATGGCGGCATATCCGCCCTGCGGTCTCCACCAGGCTTCACGTATTGCAGAGCGCGGAAGAGTTCTTTCATGAACCGCGCTGATATACTCGAAAACGGCGCAAACTCGCTCATCGACGAGTATTCTCAAATGGTCAAAACTTACATAAACCTCAAAGTATGATGTGTGGAGACGGATGTTCTCCACGACGCCCATGATACGTGGGAGCTCTCCGATATAAAGACTTACATCTTGTCCGAGTTCTACAAAGTCAACCTCATTCGGCAGGGTAAACACGGCGTATGAGCGTGCGGCTGGTTCCGTATCTACTCGCACATAGCCAGCCGCCCTATGATGATGGCGGATAGAGTCGCTCACGGCTGCTTCTGCCACGACCATAGGCAAATTGTGTGTATAGACAGCCCCGGTCACAAATGCGAACAAAAACAAACTCGCAACAAGTATAATGCAGAGCCTAATTGTGCTAAAACTCATAAATATCACCCACAATTATTGATTTTGATATTATTCGTGAAGGGCGGAAATAACGCTACTAATGGCTTATTTTGAGCGGCAGTCAAAATATTCATCTGCAAGAACGGAGTAATATGTGGCGTCACAAATGCCTTGGTTATTTTTATCGCTTTGTCGCAAAGTTCCTTCGTATTTCATACCGCACTTTGCCATAACCTTACCCGAATTTGGGTTGCGTGGGTCAAAACGGGACTGAATGCAGTTAACACCAACTTCTTCAAAGAAAAAGCGAATTATCTCCGATAAGCTTTGCGAAACATATCCTTTATTCCACCAGTTGCGCCCAATACAATACCCAATATGAACCATTCGTATATCATCGCGCTGCTCAACGACACCCGTTGTGCCAATTGGTTTGCCAAGTTCTTTAAGTACAATAATCCAATGATAATAGTCTGATTTTTCATATAGCGGTAGCCATGAATTTATAACGCTTTCCGAAACAGAAATATCCGTATGCGTCGGCCACGTTAAAAACTTAGTTACCTCATCATCGCTTGCCCAATTCTTAAACATATAAATAGCATCTTCTATACAAATTCGTCGTAAAATAAGTCGCTCAGTTTCGAGTGTTACTGTCCCTTTGTGGTTCATGTTGCCCTCCCCGTTAATATTACTCATTGCCTCCGTGCATCATATGAAAAATAGACTCGTTGGCGTAGTTGCCGGCTAATGAGTACAAATCGCTGGTTTTTATCGCATTGATAGCGCGCTCAACATCATAAGAAACATGCCGAAACACTATTTTATCGCCATCAAGCAAAGCATAACACGCAACGCCACCTATATTGTCGAACGAAAGTCCAACCGAGCCGGCATTAACTACTCGCTGAGCGCCTACCCGAAACAGTTTGGCACTATGGATATGTCCACCGATGAGCCACTTTGCGTCGTGCTTCCCGGCAAGTTCCTCTGCGCCTTTTTGGCAAAGAATCTCGCCTTTTAAGCGCTCAGGGCTGCCATGGAATAAGAGCATATCATTTACTTGCAAAGTTTTTTCAAGCCCTTCCAAATAATTCCAATGACGTTCTTGTAATATGTCCATAGCCCAAGCCCCTGCGGCAAGCTTTGTTCCGTTACCTCGTATCTCGGGCGGAGTGTTATGCCGAGCCCCAAGCATCCACCCTTCCCAATTCCCCAAAACCGCATGAACAGGCACGTCTAGCCCCATAATTCTATCCAGCACCTCGCAAGGGAACGGATTCGCCCCGCCTACTATGTCGCCAAGTACATAAACAGCCGAGACCTTCGGCATGTCGTCAAGGACGGCTTCAAGGGCGTATAAATTGCTATGAATGTCAGAGAGTAAGGCGATCATAGTGGGCTGCCTCCTGATTGTATGTAGTGTATATTATTCTTTCAACTGCTTCAACAAATCATAATTACCACTTCTCATCACAATAATAGTACCGAGAGCCGTAAGATTATCCAATGCGTAGAACTCACTATCCTCGATTGCCCTAATCGCGCGCTCAACGTCATACGAGGCATGGCGAAAAACCACGTTATCATCATCAAGCAAAGCATAACAAGCTGTGCCTTCCGTCATATCGCAAGAAAGTCCGACAGAGCCTGCGTTGACGACTCGCTGATTGCCAATACTAAAAAGCTTGCTACGATGAGTATGTCCACCAATCAACCACTTAGCACTATGCCTTCGTGCCAAGTTTTCGGCATCGTCTTGAGTTAGGATTCTTTCGGCCAAATTTTCAGGACAGCCGTGGAAGATTAGCGTGTCATCAATTTGCTTACTGACCTCAAGTCCTTCTAAAAATTCCCAATGACGTTCTTTCAAATTGTCCATAGTCCAAACAGCAGGCAAATACTTTCGGTCTATCCGCCACTCAGGTTTTATGTCATTCCTATTGCGAATCATCCAATCATCCCAATTTCCTAAAACCGCATGAACAGGCACATTTAGCCCCATAATTCTATCAAGCACCTCGCAAGGAAACGGATTTGCACCGCCAATCATATCGCCAAGTACATAAACGGCGGAGACTTTCGGCATGTCATTAAGGACTGCCTCAAGGGCGTACAAGTTGCTATGGATGTCGGAGAGTAGGGCGATCATAGCTGGACTTTTTTAGCGTCCGCCCAAAGCCTTTCAAGATCATAAAACTGGCGCGACTCTTCGTCAAAAATATGCACGATAATATCGCCAAAGTCCATGAGAATCCAGTTTACGCCTTCGTCTTCTTTGTGGGATAGTCTCATGCCGAGCTTTGACAGCTCCATGTCAACATTTTCGGCGATAGCTTGCATTTGGTTAGGATTTTGTGCGCTGGTTATAGCGAAATAATCCGCCATCGGCGTGAGCGCGGCGATATCAAGCATTACCGTGTCTTTGCCGAACTTGTCCTCGATTGCTTTGTGTAAAATTTTCAAATTTTCGTTCAAATTAGCACCTCTTTGTCTATGAGTTTTTGAGAACTTCCGCGCTTAGCGGGTGGACGGCTTGTCCTTTGCGCCGGGCTATGGAAGTTGTTATTTGCAATGTTTCGATCATCGCCTTGTCTAAATCAGACTCAGCGAGAGCCTTTAAATATTCACACTCAGGATACTTTCGCCCTTCTTCTATCTTGTCGGCTATGAAAATTATCTGCTCAAGAGGCGACATCGAGAGGCGGGCGGTTGTGTGATAGCGGATGGCGTTTAGTATGTCTGAATTGGTTATTTTTAGCACTTCACGCGCCATTTCCGCGCCCAAGAATGAGTGATTGACATACGAAAGCGACAGGTCGAACTCGTTTAAGTTATAGCTATATTTTTGCGCCTCCAGAGGCGTAAGCTCCTTCGCCATGTCGTGCAAAAGTCCGGCCAGATAAGCCTTGTCAACATCTTCGCCGTGCACCTTAGCTAAGTGGGCGGCAAACGCGGCTGTCCTTTCGCTATGGGCGTATCTCTTAGGCGAGATTTTTGTTTTCAAATAGGCTTTTATGCCGTCTAAATTCAGCTCGCCGCGGTATAGATTATGTGCGCCAATATAGTCGATAACTTCATCAGGCACAAGATACTTTATGGATGCCCCCGTTGCTATTCGAGCGCGTATCTCGGTTGAGGAGACAGGATAGGTAAGTTTTTTTAGCAAATGGATTTTTGCGTTGTAGTCATTGGATAGCGACTTCAACGCGGTTATTATTTCTTCATCGTCTATCCCTTGGCGGTCTATGGCGATTATTTCGCAGAGGGCGAAAATTCGTTCGGGTTCTTTCCACTTATGCATGTTCACGAGAGAATCCGCGCCGACTATGAAGTAAATTAGCGCATCGCTTTCGAGTTCCTCACGCAAAAGCTGCAAAGTCTCCGCCGTGTAAGAATATCCATCACGATCGTATTCAAGCCTTGAGATGCTAAAATTAGGATTCGAATCAATGGCCAGCTTGACCATTTCGAAACGATGTTCGGCGTCTTCAGACGCTGCGGTTTCCTTATGCGGCGGGCGAGCCGATGGCATAAAGACTATTTCGCTAAGGCAAAATTCCTCGCGGACAAGTTCGGCCAAATGCAAATGCCCCAAATGTATGGGGTCAAACGAGCCTCCGAATACGGCTATGCTTTTTGTGGATGGTGGTTTCATGGCTGCTCCTGTTTTCGCGTGATATTTTCATTATTAAGTATATCAAAACTTGCGCCGCGGTGCAATAGGGTGATATACTATAGTGGATGTTTGTAGGAGGCCGTTGCCCGTCGTGCAAGCACGGTTGACAACCCATGCGAACAACTTGTAATTGCTCGTATGGGCGCATTTGTGTGTTGTACGAACCTACCTTCGTCATTGCGGGCTTGACCCGCAATCTCATCAGCTATAAAGAAGATTGCGGATCAAGTCCGCAATGACGATAAAGGAACTTATCGTAGCACGCCCTTGTGCGTTACGCTGGTGCAGCCTGCTGTCAATGCCGCATATCCCTAAAAGGAGTTCCCAATGCCCCTAAGACTACAAAAGTTCATGGCCGAAAACGGCGTAGCCTCGCGGCGCAAATGCGAAGAGCTCATATCCTCAGGCCTTGTCAAAGTAAACGGCATCATAATAAGCGAACTCGGTTACAAGATCGATTCCGAAAAGGACATCGTTGAGGTAAACGGGCGCATTATCGAGCCGTCCGATACGGAATTGGTATATTATTTGCTCAACAAACCTAAAGGGTACGTCTCAACCGCAAAAGACCAATTCGCGAGACCGAATGTAGTTTCGCTTATCGAAAGTGATCTAAGGTTATACCCCGTCGGCAGGCTCGATTACGACACGGAAGGGCTAATTATCATAACCAATGACGGCGAGCTTACGAACAAACTTACGCACCCAAGTTACAAGATTACGAAAGAATATGAGGCCGTTGTAAAAGGCGTTGTGGCGCAAAAGGCGATAGGCACATTCGAGCGTGGCATTGATATAGGCGGATATGTTACAAGGCCTGCAAAAATGCAGATTGTGGAGCAGCGAAAGGATAACTCACTCATTCGCATAGTGATTTCGGAGGGCAAGAATAGGCAAGTGCGTAAGATGTGCGCGGTAATAGGACATGAGGTTATTTCGCTTAGACGGATTGCGATTGGGGCGTTGGGAATTGGGGATTTGGGGGTTGGGAAGTATCGGGAGCTGTCGAGAGATGAGGTTTTTGGGTTGGTGGAGTAGGGTAGGTGCTTTATTTTTGGTGGGGGTTGTGTTATGATGAACATAATAAAAAAATGCATACTCGGAGCGACGACTATGAAAGAACAGCCCACAATAGAGCTGCCTCTAAAAGCATTTTACCTAACGGGATGCAATGGGAATGACAAAATTGAAATAACGATAAATGAAATTTTTGACCATGGAAGCCTTAACGGTGGGCGCGATTTTAGGGGCGAGTTAGCGATTTGCGCCGGGAGCTTTAGGGTTAATTTTGGCGATTTTTATTCATCGACTGGCATGTTGACCTCGTTTTTGACCTCTTTGTCGTCATGCTATAATTTCTTAGAGGGGAAAGCGGAATATAAAGATATATATGATGACCATTTGCATTTCGTTTTGGAAATGGAAAAGACAGGGCGAGCAGTTGTTGATGGCTGCTTTCATGAGGTTCATCACTTGCCCGGAAAGCTTTACTTTCAATTTGAAACAGACCAAACATGCATACTAGACACAATTTCTGCACTGAAAAGGATAGACAAACTATTCGGTTAGCCCAATATCAACCCCAAAGGAGACCCCCATGAAAGGCATAGACATGACTCAAGGCGCGATTTGGAAGCAACTGCTCCTATTCGCAATGCCACTGGCCTTAGCTAACTTACTCCAACAATCATACAACACAATTGACGCGATTATAGTCGGGCAATTTGTGAGCAGTGACGCACTTGCGGCGGTTGGTGCTTCTATTCCGATTACTATGATGATTATTGCATTTTTTATGGGCTTGTCGAATGGCGCGAGCGTGCTGATAGCCCAGTTCTTTGGCGCGCGCAATAGAGTTGAACTAAGAAATGCGGTTCATACTGCGATCTTTATTTCATTCATCATTGGTATAGTCCTGTCGGCGGTTGGGGTACTTATTTCTCCGCTTCTTTTGCAGCTTGTGCAAACGCCTAAGGAAGTTTTCGACCTTGCGGTTTTGTATTTGCGTATATATTTCGCGGGGCTTTCGGGGCTCACGGTTTATAATATGGGCGCGGCGATTTTGGCGGCCACGGGGGATTCTAAAAGGCCGTTGTACTTTCTTATGCTCTCGGTTGCGGTTAAACTAGCGCTTAACTTGCTCTTTGTGCTTGCATTTAATTGGGGTGTTACGGCCGTTGCATGGTCAACGGTTATATCGCAGGCGATAACGGCCATTTTGGTAATAAGACTCTTATGCAGCCATCCATCCGATATTAAGCTGAACTTGAGGCAACTGAAAATACATAAGCATATCCTCAAGCGAGTGATAGAAATTGGCTTGCCGGGCGGTATTCAGGGCGCAATTATAAGCTTTTCAAACGTAATCGTGCAAAGTTATATAAATATCTTGGGCGGCGCGGCCATGGCAGGCTATAGCGTTAGTTCGAGGATCGATTCATTTATGTTCGCACCGATGCAGGGTCTTGCGCTTGCGGGGGCTACTTTTGTCGGGCAAAACCTAGGCGCAGGGCAAGTCGAGCGCGCAAGAAAAGGCGCCAATATGTCCATGATAGTTGGAATACTGGCGGCTATGGTGACTTCGGTATTTGCTTTTACGTTTATGACTAGTTTGATACGAATATTTACGGCTGATGAAGCGGTGGTGCAGTACGGACAGAGCTTTATGAGGATACTTGTTCCGTTCTATTTTATGCTGGCATTTTCGTTCATTTTATCAGGCGCGCTCAGAGGCTCAGGCGATGTGCGCGTGCCGACGATTATCAATATTATTTGCTTCGTTGTAATGAGGCAGCTTTATTTGTTCATCGTAACGGGCTTTAGCCATACGGCTGAGTCGATAGCTATGGGCTTCCCGGTGGGCTGGTTTGTGGCATCACTTAGTATGTTTATTTACTATAAACGCAGGGACTGGAGCGGGTTTAAGAAGGTTGATGTTGATTTAGAAGAGGATGGAGCGAAGGCCTAAAAAATGCGGCTGTTATTGGTGAGATAGCGTTATTGAAGTGATGCTATGGAGTAAAGGTGTATATGTGAAGAGTCTATATAATGAGGAGTGAAGTGATGAAGAAAATAGCACTGTTTTGCATATGCGCTGGAATGATTTTATTTTTGTTTTCTGAAAGCGTTGACGCAAGTCTGCCAATACATCCGATTCCGTGGGAATTTACGCTTGAGGACGCAGAGTTAATTTTTTATATGACACCTGCTCGATTTCCCCCGCGGGACCAATTGATTTTTTTTGGTATTCCTGAAATATCAGAAGAACGTATGTTGGTACGAACCGGTATATACTGCTCAAATACACGCGAGAATATTTATTTTATTGATATTAGCGCTAACAAAAGTAGCGTTTTTATTTCACACTGCGGAATGTATATTGCCACGATGCAAAATACGGTATGTAATTTCAACAATGAAGATTTGGGTGGTGGGTCTGTGATATGGGCAACCGATACACGATATCGGTTGGGCAGAGAGATTGTGCGCCCTTTCAATGGGCTCGTGAATTTCTTCTATCGCGGTGAATTATTTCGTTCGTATACTGCGGAGGATTTACTGCAACACATTGAAAATGTAACATGGACAAGCGCAGGGTTGTTTTGGCGTTATAGTGGAAGCGGCGCTTTCGATCGCGATCGCGATTTTAACTCACACGACTATACCCTCACCATCACTACATATGAAGATAACACATTCATCTTTGATATGCGTACAGGTGATATAATTAGTGGAGGGATACCGTCACACTCACAAGATGTTTGGGCGAGAGCTATTACGGGTGCGATAGCACTTGCTTCTGTAGCTTGTGTTATACTATTGACTATCTTTATAAAAAATAAGACGCCACAATCCAAGGCGGAATAATCTATTTTCATTGTTTATGGCCTCACCTACGCTTAGTGATTATACGATACCTATAACTCACGCGTGAGCTTTAACGACACAAACAGATATCCACGTGGAAAAAGTTGCTTATTTAAGCGTGGTTTTCGGCATTGGTGATGACATTTTGAGCCTTATTTGCTTACCATACTTGATTTGGCTCATTTATCCGACATGCTTGTTGATTGTGAGCAAGTTTGGCTCGGGCGGCTCGTATATAAAAACGATACTTCCGCTCGTAATCTTGCAAAACTTGGAGAATAATAAAAAGCTCATATAAATAGGCAGAAGCGCAACTTTCGCGTCCTCTGCCTATTTTTGTATGCGCGCTATCCCTGCTTCAAAACAACACTAAACACACGCCCCAAAGCCGCAATCAAAATACCAGCAACAATAGCTTCCGGCACTCCATTCGCCAAAATTATGCCCATGATGAACGAGTAAACCGCGTAGACCGGCTGATTGACCACGGTGGCATAAGGCTCTCTGAAAAGCAGGTAAATCAAATGCAGCACCAAGAGCGTATTAGTCATAGAGCCGACCACGCCGGATAAGCCCCAGTTGAGCGTATCAAGGCGTTTAGGCAGAACTTTTTTCATGCCTTGATAGAAAAACCAAGGTACAACGCCGACCATAATACGTGGCACGAAAACAACTATTAACGCGAGCCAATTTCCACTCTCCGTTCCCGGCAGCGGGTAAAATGGCGTGAAGACAAACGACGCCGCTGTCGGCATAAATGTATTTCTGGCAAGGCTCGCAAGCCCGAAGGTGAAGCCTAAAAACGCTCCGTATTTAGGACCCATTAAAAGCGCGCCTAAAATTACGGGAATGTGTATTGTCGTCGCGTTTACTATAGGCAGCGGGATAAATCCGAGCGGCGTAAAGGCGAGTATGAAAATTATAGCGGCGAGCAGGCCGCTAAAAGCCATGTATTTTGTCTTGCTCCATGTATTCATTGTATAAGATCCTCACTTTTCACGGTTATAATTACTTATAAAATCCTTCTTCTAAATCATCCTCGGAAACCTCCGGCAGCTTGGGAAGCTCTTCAAGGCTGGACATGCCGAAATGCTTTAGGAACTCCTGCGAGGTGGCGAATAATATTGGGCGACCGGGCGCATCAAGCCGACCTGCCTCGCGGATAAGTTCATATTCCAAGAGTTTATTGACAGAGTGAGACGCATCAACACCGCGTATTTCCTCAATCATAGCCCTGGAAACGGGCTGCTTATATGCAATTATTGCCAAAGTTTCCAAAAGCACGGGAGAGAGAGCCTTGCGCATGGGAGCTTTTATCAAACGCGCGACAAAGTCAAAATAAGCATCACTCGTACACATTTGATACGCGTTGTCTATGCGGATAATTTTTACGCCCCGCTTTTCGCCTTCGTACCTGTCTATCATGCTTGCAAGCAGGTGTTTAAGTGTCTTTTCATCAAGCTCCAAACAATATGCAAGTTTAGAAAGCTCGACGCTGTCGCCGCTTGCAAACAATATGGCCTCTATAGCATTTTCGTATTTCTTGATGTCCATTTTTATTGATCTCCCAACCGAATATTGAAATATCTTGCCGGTAATTTTGCTCTGGGAACCTCGTCATCGCCTCTTCGCCACGAAATAAAATTCCGCGACAATCGCTGGTCTGCCGCGTCTTTTGGCGGCGTAGACATTAGTTCAATACTTAGGTAGTGTGGAGCAATACCTCAAAATTTCGTTTTTACAATCTCATTTCCACAACGATATCCCCAAACGTAGCTGACTGCCTAACCGCGGCTTCTTTCTGTTTAATCAACTCCAAAAGCGCCAAGAACGTAACAACAATCTCAATCTTATCCGCGCCATCCTCGAAAAACTCGCGGAAGCGGAGCCGTTTTTTTGCTTTCAGCAAGGTTTTCAGATGACCAATTTTCTCTTCAATAGTGAAAGTATCTCGCCGAACGCTGCTAAATGATGAGCGGATTCGGTCAACCTTCAGTTCTTTGCGCTTTAGTATGTCCATAAAAATGCCCAAAAGCTGATTCGGGCTGATATCTTCTAAAAGCTCGTTTATTTCAGGTGCAGGAGCCGTTAGGAGATGCTCAACGTTTCTATCCATGCTCTTATATATAGCCGTGTGCGATCCGGAGCTCTTTGAGCTGAGAACCTCGCTAATTTCTTTGAACTTTTTATATTCCAAAAGCCTGCGCACGAGTTCTTCGCGAGGGTCAAGCTCATTTTCGTCATCGATCGCCTTCGGTGGTAACAACATCTTAGATTTTATCTCAAGCAGAGTCGCCGCCATGACTAGAAAAAGGCTTAAAGACTCCATATCCGGCGGCAAGCTTGCGACAATTTCTATATATTGATCCGTGAGCTTTGCAATTGGGATATCGTGAATATTTATCTCGTTTTTCTCAATGAGCTGATAAAGCAAATCCAATGGTCCCGCGTACGCGTCCAATTTAACGCTAATGTTTACCATAACATACTCCCCGGCATAAATATTCGTCCAATAAAAGCGAAAATGCTCCAGCTTATTGGGTCAATAACTCTGCCAACAAAGCCCCACAGAACCGCCATGACAAGGAGTAATTGCAAAAACATCTGATTATTCACCATGCGAATCGCTTGATTCGGACTTTGCATAGCAGATAGAACTTTCGAGCCGTCCAGCGGATAAATTGGTATGATGTTAAAAAATGCGTGGCGAATATTGAAAAGCGCAATCATTGTCATAAGCAGCTGAACCTCGATTGGGACGCTTGCAATCATCATAACTGTATAGACAATCACTCCAAACAGCAAGCAAGCCACGGACGGAAGAGTATATGTCAAAATCGTACCTGTTTTTCTGTCTTTGTAGTAGATGGACGCCGTTTCAACAGGTTTGCCCCATCCGAAACCCAATGCCACCATGATGATAAAGCCGATTGGCTCGATATGTTTAAGTGGGTTTAGCGTCACGCGCTTATCGCGCTTAGGCAGCGGGTCACCAAGCGACGAGCTGATCAGAGCTTTCATAAAACCATGAACGGTGACGGTTAGGGTCGCAGCGATTATGTTATAAAATATTATTGTTGTGTTCATGATTGACCTCGCAAGTTGATTTAGGTTGTTTTTCTATGTTGATTATAACGTGTTTTGATGAACATTTCAATGTGCAAATTAAAATGGGGGATTTTTGTAGGAGGAGGGGGCGGATGAACTTTACGTTACGCCGATGCTCACCGACCAACGGCTCGTCCGCAGCCTGCGATTGTACTTGGCGGAAGTGAGCATATTCAATGGACGATGCCCAATGGACGAGCGCAAGGCTCGCCGCGCAAGCACGGCGACACTTCTACGGACTATAAACCGCAACACAAAAAGCGCAATACCAACTCTAAAAAGTCTGATAATTTGCGCTTATTTGTCACTCCTATAATTAAAATTAGCTACAGCACACAACCTCCTTTGCCCTAGAGATTTTGAACAGTTGCGTAGAGTGATTTTTGTTATTGCTCCATTTGTTTGCCCAAAAACCCGGCCGCAGTTGAGGCAAGCTTACTTTCGACCTCGCCCATCGGCTTATCGGCGGAGAGCATAACAATTGCGCCAATTACATCACCTTCGGAGATAATAGGCGTAATGAGTTGGTTCTTATATAAACTCACATTGTCCTCATCAAGAATCGAAACAAATTCAGAATCAGCGCGCGAATAATTGACCGCAACCCTATTATTGATTATCTTCTCAAGCCCTGCGGAGATACTTTTGTCCATAAACTCTTTCTTTGAAGCGCCCGAAACGGCGACAATATGGTCTTTATCGACAATACAAGTAATATGACCGCAAGACTGCGCCAAACTTTCGGCGTATTCTTTTGCGAACGCGCCAAGCTCACCGATTGGTGAGTATTTTTTTAATATAATCTCGCCTTCGCGGTCGGTGAAAATCTCTAACGGGTCGCCTTCCCTAATACGCAGAGTTCGCCTTATCTCCTTGGGGATGACTACTCGCCCCAGATCATCTATTCTTCTGACAATTCCTGTCGCTTTCAAAAAAACTCCTCCTTATGTTATCGGATAACCTATTAATTTTTGTATAAGCAAGCCTTCGGCATGTTTGCATATTTGCTAAGCATAGTATTTTACCAACGCAGGTATTTTATTCATAAAAGAATTATATAGTTATTGCTCCACCAACTAAACTTTGTTAAATCTTTGCGGTTATTTTGCCACGTGAGCGCTTAGTGGTCGCTTGTTTATGCCACGAAGGGTATTAATGCGTGCCTACTAAGCACTAACAAGACAAAATATCGCGCAAATTCGTTGGTCTGCGCGGATTTTGGCGGCGTAGACTTTTGGCAAAGTTTAATTGGTGGAGCAATACATGAACCGAATCATAACTAATATTGTTGCGCAAAACATGATAAATTACACATTTTTTATTAAACTTGGTAGAAATAGTCATTTTACGACAAGAAAGTTGTAAAATTTACAATGTTTTATTGACAATCACTAGAACATCAGATATATTAGTGTTATATAATGTTTATGTTGTGCTTATTTTTGCATTCGTTAGGAGGAAGTCTCACCTCATAAAATAAAAGAGGCTGAAAATGGGGAACCACAACCTCAAAATAAAAGAGGCTGAAAACGAGGACCCTAACCTCACAATAAACTAGGTTTATTTGGGTGTATTCGTTTTGGAGCTTCTTTTTTTGTTTGAAAAATACGTTTTAAGGATGCCATTATGCAAAAAAAACATTTATTTATTGGGACATTGATATGGATGGTAGTGGGCTTGACCTCTGCCTTTTTACTTCGTGATATTGATAATGATATGGAAGTTGCAGGGCTTGCGGAGGCGGTAGCGGTAACATCAACTCAGCAATTTGACGGTTTATCTGACGCGGAAGATATTTTGGATGAACTTTATTACCCTATTGGACTTGCGATAATGGGCGATTATTTGGTTATGGCAGACTCTATGGGAGACAGAATACAAATTTTGGATGGAGCTTATAATCAGCGCATTGGTTTGCCCGGGCGGTTTGGCTTGTCCTATGGTCAGTCGGGTGCTTTTATCGACGGCTTTAGAGAATATGCAATGTTCATGAAGCCATCAGGCGTTTTTGTTACGCATGAAGGCGATATTCTTGTAGCGGATACTGAAAATAACGCTATTCGTAAAATAACGGGCGCGTTTGTAATTACGGTTGCAGGGAACGGCACTGCAGGCGCAAGGGATGGGCGCGAAACACAAGCTACATTTAATAATCCTCGTGCGGTTGTTATGTGCAAGCAAGGCTATATCTATGTGGCGGATACACTAAACCATACTTTGCGAGTGATAGACCCGAGCGGTGATGTGCGTTTATTTGCGGGTGCACCGGGGCAAAGTGGCTTTGTTGACGGAGCACTTCTTGATGCGAGATTATTCCAGCCGTCCGGACTATACATTACCGAGAACGGTGTTTTATACATTGCCGACTCTGCAAACCACGCGATACGTAGGGTGGAAAATGGCGTTATAACTACCGTCGCAGGCCAACCGGGTGCAGCGATTGGGCTTTCAGCATACCTTGAAGGTGGCTATATTGACGGGCCAAACGAGCAAGCGCGTTTCAACTTTCCGCGCGATGTGGCTCTGCTGTCGAATGGAGATATATTAGTTGCTGACAGCTTAAACCACGCTATTAGAAAAATTATGCCGCAGGGCACAATAACTTTGCTTGGCGGCGGCGATGTCGGGCGTTTCCATTATTCTGCGGAGAATCTTCGCTTGACCAGGCCTGAAGGCATTGCGACTGACGGCGAAACATTGTTTATATCGGACACAATGAATAATGTGGTTGTTTCGTTGCCGCTCACTGAAAGGGTGCTAAACGGAAGACCATCTCGCCCTCAGATGCTTGCAGATACAGGGCTTACAATCAACTCGCGATTTGCTTTTAGAGGCGAGATTCGCGTGTTTATGGGCGAGCGAAGGATAGAGATGGGTCGCATTCAGCCTTGGATTCGGGGCGATTCGATATTTGTGCCGATACGCCCGTTTTTGGAGGCGTTGGGCGCAGGAGTTTATCTAAACGAGTCCGCCGGCATACTCTCTATTGTTGTTGACGACACAGTAACAACTTTAGTGAATGATTTGGATTATTTCATAATGAGGGGCACAATGGTAACAACTCTTGATGAGCTGATGCGTTTGTTCCCATATACAATTGAATGGTTTCCGGAACTTAGCCTGATAACGGTTTATGTGCCGCAAGACTTGAGGGGAGAATAGACATGAATAAAAGTTTAAAATCAATTATGTTTATTGCTTTACTCGTTATCTTCGGTTTAATCCAATACTTCGGGGTGTTTCAGTTTGTTGATAATGCTATACATGATAATATTATGCTTTCTGAGCGAAATGCCTCTGATGAGATTATAATTGTCGGAATTGACGAGCGAAGCATCAATGAAATAGGCAGCTGGCCATGGCCGCGCTACTTTGTGGCGGAGGCGATCGCGCGGTTGTCTGATATGGACGCGGCGGTTATCGGCGTCAATGTGCTATATGATACAACGGGTGCGGTGGCTGAGTATGATGAGATTTTAATTGAAGCGGCGAGAGGCACAGATCAGCTTGTGCTTGGCGCAATGGGTATTTTGACCCCATTCCAAGACAGCAGCGGCTTAATGGAAATTGAGTACCTCGTGATGCCGTTTGGCGAGCTTGGCTTTAACACAAGAGTGGGCTTTCTAAACGCTATACCTGATGAAACGGATGGAGTTATGCGCCGTTCGGTTACTGCGTTCAATTTTGGCGATATTACCGCAAACTCTTTCCCGTTTGAGGTTTATCGTACATATAGGCAGTCCATGGGAATGGGCAGCATTTATGCATCAGAGATTCCGCTTGACGATAATGGTCAGTTACCGATACGTTTTGTAGGCGGTTCGCAAAGCTTCAGGGCGGTGTCGCTTTGGGGCGTGATAAATGACTACTATTCGCCAAGTATGTTTAGAGATAGGATAGTGCTGATTGGTCCATACGCGCGCGGTATTGGTGATGATAACTTTGTTACGCCAATGGATAGGGGCATTGCGACCTATAGTGTTGAGTGGCATGCGAACGTTATACAAAACTTTTTAGAAGGTATATTTATTACGGACGCACCATGGTGGATTAACACTGCGATATTGGTGTTTTTCGCGTTGGTGGCGTTGGTTATTTTCAGGAAACTTAAACCTGTTTGGGCATTGGTTTGTGTTTTGGTGTTAATGGCTATATTACTGGGTGTTGCAAGAGTGTCATACAATAACCTCCACACTATCATACGAGTGGCGGATGTTATTATGTTCTTGACGGTCTGCTATTTGTTTTACTTGGTCTCTAACGTGCTTTCAGCACAAAATGATAAGCAGCAGATAAAAGACATGTTCGGCAGATTTGTAGCACCTGAAGTTGTTGAACGCATTGTGTCGGGCGATTTGGATATTCAACTTGGCGGCGTGGTGAAAGAAATCACAGCTCTGTTTGTAGACATTCGTGGCTTTACGGCGTTCTCTGAGGCGAATCCGCCGGAAAAAGTTGTGAAAATGGTTAATCGTTATTTGCAGCTGACGAGCACCTCGATTCAAAAAAATAACGGAACGATAGATAAATTTATAGGCGACGCGACAATGGCACTATTTAACGCGCCGAATGATGTGCCTGACCATGCACTGCATGCGGTAAGAGCCGCGTGGCAGATGAAGATGGGGGCAACGGCTTTAAAGGAAGCAATTATAGAAGAGTACGGCGTTGACCTGCAGTTTGGAATAGGTATAAACACCGGGGATGCGGTCGTAGGCAACATGGGCTCGGACTTTAGGATGGACTACACCGCGATTGGTGATACCATTAACACTGCCGCAAGGATAGAGGCGAACGCCGAAAAAGGACAGATTATCATATCCGAGGCAACCTATAAACAAGTGAAAGATTATGTTGAGGTAAGCGAACTTGGCGAGATGTATTTTAAGAACAAAACCGTTGGAGTCAAGGTTTACGCCGTGGATAAGATGCTAGATGAGAAGGGACGTCAAGATGATTAAGAAAATAATTTGCTATATAGTCATAAGTGCGCTGCTTTCTGCATCTGTGCCTATTGTTACCTATGCTCAAGAAAACGACAGCCCAAGAGTTGAAGATGTGCGCGGCGCAGCTTTCGTATATCGTGTTGGCGGGCATAGTTACTCGGCAGTATACCGCGGCATGAACATTTATGATGGCGATGTTATTGTTACCGGAATAAACTCGACAGTTACGGTTATGTATTACGGGCAAATGATTATCATGGGCGAGCTGACAAGGCTTTCGTTTAACTCCGTCTGGCAGCGGCATGGGCGCAGAGACAGCTCAATTACGCTGGTGGAAGGCATGATAAAAGTACGAGTTGACGTGCAATTGGACGATAATTCAAGAAATATGGTGCAAGCGGCAGGGACTATTGTCGGCGTGCGCGGCACAAAGTATATACTTACATATCGCCGCCTGCTTTTTGGCGAGGAAGCGGTAGGGACAGGCAATCCATTTGTGCGGATGCTGGTAATTGACGGCGAAATAGCCGTTGACCTGCCCGACCCGAACAATTTAGGTGATGTTGCGACGTTTTTAGTAACGCCTGCAGGCATGGTGCGCCTAACGGAGGACGTTTATGGGCGTCAAGTTCAAGGCGAGAAGGAAGCGCTGTCGGAAGACTTTGTTATCCCACTCGCGAGCTTGGATTTGGGCATATTGGAAGCGATTCGTAACGACCCAAGCGCAATGGCGTTAAATCCTGAACTTTTCAGATACATTGATGAAGCGATAGAAGTGCGGCGCGAAGAAGACGAGCTAAGAATGGCACTTTTGGAAGAGCGACCGCCGCCACAAATTATATCTGCATCAGAAGCGACAGAAATTTTGGCGAACCTGCAACGCCCAAGTGAAATTGAGCCACCGCCGGTGCATCCGGATGAGCTGCAAGAGCCTGATACGCAAGAACCTCTTACAACAGAGCCGGGTGAAACAGTGGCAGGGCAAGATTCCGCTTCTCCACCGCCGGATGTGCCTTCGGACACGCCGGAGCAGCCAACTATTGCGCCGGATGGGCCGACAGAGCCTCCGACAACACCGCCGGATACTCCGGTTGATTTAGAGGCGGAACCACCGGCAGAACCAATGACACCGCCGGAACTGCCGACAGACCCACCGACAACGGCGCCGGTTGACCCGGTTGATCCTCCGGTAACAACGCCGACAGACCCACCGGTTGACCCTCCGGTAACGCAACCGGTTGACCCGGTTGATCCAATAGACCCGGGCGAGCCAGGTGATTCGGGCGACCCGGGCGACCCAATAGACCCGGGCGACCTACCGCCACCTCCACCGCCTCCGACGCAGATAACAATGGCGATTTCGCCGAACAATACGCCGCTTACGGCAGCGAATAGCTCGCTTACCTTTGATGTGATGGTTAGTGGGCTCATAAATGAGCAAACATCGGCATCTATCAGGCCTACAATAGGAGCGATAAGCGGTTTATCGTTTGCCGGACACAATGCCCCAGGCGTTTGGAACGCGACCACGCAGACTCGGACGTTTACAATTACAGTTACATATGATGGACAAACGGATTTCCCGAGCGGCTCGGCTGAGCTTGCAATAAACTTGGCAGGTTTAGGCTCTACGTACGTACTCACGGGTGGCGGGCAGTCTAAAACTGTGAATATTAACGATTCGCTAATACATGCCACGGCAGCAGTAGTTCCTGCCGAACAAGTGCTTTCTCCACTGGACCGCACGTTGACATTTGAAGTTGTCGTCAGCGGTTTTAGTGACGAGGCATCATCTGCGGCACTTAGACCGACGATAGACGCAGTTACAGGCTTAACATTTAGCGGTCAAACAAGCGAAGGCGTTTGGAACAACTTGACCCAAACGAGGACGTTTACGATAACTGTGACATATAACGGTACAACCGAGTTCCCGAAAGCTATGCAAACGCTGGATTTAGGCTTGATAGGTTATGGTTCAAACGATGTTTGCGACGAACCGCTCACTTTGGACATAGATATTTTGGATGGGCATGCGCCGGGCGCGCGCGCGATACCGGTAACGCAGGAGAACATCCAACGTCCGGATAATGGATTTAATGCGTTGCTAAACAGCACGCCTATACTGCGCCAAAGGCATTTTGTATTGCAAGAAGACGTAGCTTTATTAGAGCAATGGATGCAAATACCTGCAACCAACGTAACTGCTGCAAATCCGGGCTTCGCAGGCAGTTTTGAAGGTGCCGGACATATTATCAGCGGTCTATACTCACATGCTCCAACAGGAGTAGCGGCAGCCGGAATGTTTGCAGAAATTGCCCCAGGCGGCGTTGTTAGGAATCTAGGTCTCGTAAACGCAACTCTGTCCAACTTTGGCGGAGGAAGCGCAGGCCTGCGCATGGGCGGCATAGCAGGGGCGAACAGGGGAACGATAGAAAACAGCTTCGTATCCTATGGCGACTTTGTTACGACAGGCCTTACAGCGGCACGCTTCCTAGGCGGCATAGCAGGTCGAAACTATGGAACAATCAACAATACCTTTGCTCGCGTAGATCTAAGCTCGGCAAACTCTGACGGAAACGTTGCTGCAGGCGGCATAGCAGGTCACAACTCAGGCACAATACAAAATAGCGTAGCCCTAAACGACAGCCTGTCTTCCGGCGGTGTTTTCGGGCGTATAACAAGCAATAACACCGGTGGAGCGTTTAGCAACAACTTCGCAAGAGCCGATATGATACTCAACGGTGCGACACAAGGGATGGGAGATAATCAGCGCGGCATTGACATCACCGATTCAAATGTCTACACGGTGCAAGCAATGCTTGATATGGCTCACGCTCACAACGCGCCGAACCTGCTCGGCATGGTAGGCTTGCACGAGCAGTTTGAAATGATGCTACTCTTGCCGGAAGGTCCTTGTGCCATACTCGGTGAAGGCGAGTGCGAATGTGAGGATGATGAGTACGACGACGAGTATGATGACGAAGAGTGCTGCGAAGACGAAGATTGCGATTGCGATGAGTATTGCGACGATGATTACGAATACGGCTATGGCGATTGCGAGTACGACGACTGTGGCTGCAAGTATATGGATAATGGGTATGGAAACGGCGATGACGACTTCTGCTATGATGACTTGTATAACGATGACGATTCGTATTACAACGACGATTCACATTACGGCGACGACTCATATAACAACGATGAATCGCATTACAACGACGGCGACGAAAGCGACATGAACGACGAGTACATAAGCAATCCGCCGGACCATGACGATAAAGAAGAGCCGAGTTCAGATTACGAATCAGGCAACGTAGACAATGAGCCGGCTGAAGAGTATGCTATAACAAAAGATACGCGCGAAAGAGAAAATGGAGAAGATGGTGAATATGGCGAGGATGGTGAAGATGAATAGAACCGCGATAAAATTCGATGTTGAAAAAGTAGTGGAGGTTGTTCTTGCATTTGGTGCCTCTAACGACCGTTTGAAGCTTTTGGACATTATCCTGACAAAAATGATGGAAATAACTTCATCAGATGCAGGTACATTGTACACCATTTCTGAGGATAAGCTGCATTTTCGCATTATGCGCAACAATACCTTAGAAACATTCCAATCGTTTGAGGAGAATGAATGTCATCTGCCGCCAATTGTTCTGGATAAGAGTAATATTCAAAACATCAGTGCATACGCCGTCATTAACAATGAGATAGTTGTGGTGGAGGATGTTTATGCTGGGGATGAGCGATTTAACTTTTCAGGACCTAAGAAATATGATAAGCTGACGGGTTATCAAACCCGTGGTATGCTTGTAATACCTATTTGCACGCAAGGCAGCGGCATGGAGGAGGATGTTTTTGGCGTTATCCAGCTAATGAATCCGCTGGATCCTGAAACAAAAGAGCCGTCTTGTTACGGCGATATTCACACGCCGCCGATAGTGCCTGCAATGGCGAAAATTGCGGCAAATACATTGTCTAGCGCCATATATGTAAAGGAATTGCGCACGCTTTTAAGCTCCATTGCAAAAGTGTTGACGCAAGCCATTGACGAGCGCTCCGTATACAGCGGCAATCATACGCAAAATGTAGCTACTTACTGCGAACGCTTTGCGACATATCTGAGCAAAAAGTTTCCGGAAGGCAGCAAGTATCATTTTGACGAATTTCATATCGAACGCATTGTTCTGGCGGCTTTGTTGCACGATATCGGCAAAATTATTACGCCATCATCGGTTATGGATAAGGCGAGCAGGCTAGGCGAGAGCAGAGAAGGTCTAAAATACCGTTTTGAGCTAAAGAAGCATCAGCTGGAGATTGAAAGGCTGAAAAAGCTCATAAATGATGATGAGTTTGCCGCACAAATGGAAAGGCTTAACAACGCATGGGCGTTTTGCGAGCATATAAACACCTCAGACTATGTAACGGATGAAGAAATTGATGAAGTGCAAAAACTTGCGCAGATCAAGTACAAAGACGCTGATGGTAATATCACCAGCCTACTTGATGAGGACAATTTGCTTTCGCTTTCCATAAGAACCGGCACGCTTACCGACGCTGAGCGCGTTATAATGCAGGAACATGTGGCGATAACCGAGCGCTTACTCGATAAGATTACGGTCTGGAAATACTACAAGGACGTACCGATGTGGGCGCGCCATCATCATGAGTTTTTGGATCAATCAGGTTATAGATCAGGGCTTAGCGGCGAACAAATTCCGACCGAGGCGCGCATTATTACCATTATGGATATTTTTGATGCGTTAGTAGCCAAGGACAGACCATATAAAAAGGCTGTGCCGCTTAAAAAAGCTTTTGAAATACTAGAGCAAATGGCGAACGCGGACAAGCTTGATAAAGAGCTTGTAGGGCTGTTCATTGAGAGTAGAGTATGGGAGGGCATAGTTGATGAAGATTAATTTTGCAGCCCCAAAAAGATACGACGTAAACATTGCATTGGAGGATATCGCATGAAAATAAAGGTATATGGATGCCGCGGTTCCAATGCATTTTCGCGCAACTCTAAATATGGAGGCAACTCGTCTTGCATAGTTGTTGAAAGCAACAGCGGTGGCATGATTATTTTGGATGCGGGAAGTGGAATTTTGAGTTTGGATAGGGCGCTTGCGGACAAGTATCCCGGCTATCCGGATAGCTTGCCGTTTGTGCCGAGTATTTTGCTGAGCCATTTGCATATGGACCACATAATTGGCTTGCCGAATTTTACACCGCTTTGGAAAAACGATGTAAAATCCCGCATTTTCACTTGTTCGCGTGACGAGCGGCCACTGGAAGAACAAATTTTCGGCGTGTTTAAACCGCCGTATTGGCCGGTGCATTTGGCACAAGATACCTCTGCAAAGTGCATTGACGTTTCGGAAGCGTTTGAGTTGGAAGGGTTTAGGGTTACGCCGTTTTTGGCGAACCATTCGGATATGACTTTGTTATTCCACATCAGTGACGGGGCAAAAACAGTGGTTCATCTGCTGGACAGTGAGCTGCCTGTTGGCAATGTGCCTGAGATACTGCTCAAACATTGTAAAGATGCGGACATGGTTATATTCGACGCGGCATATTCGCCGCAAGATTACGAGACAAAGCGCGGATGGGGTCATTCGAGCGTGCTTGAAGGCGTTAAACTTGCTGATGTGAGCGGTTGCAAGCAGATACT
>Ga0123355_10002241_pt1 | contig 27298 bp, 26 predicted proteins | sample TergutEmb28metaG_3_FD_89872 | JGI IMG/M metagenome (GOLD analysis project Ga0123355, IMG submission 89872) | Embiratermes neotenicus P1 segment gut microbial communities from Petit-Saut dam, French Guiana - Emb289 P1 | ecosystem: Host-associated > Arthropoda: Insects > Digestive system > Gut ... | reverse complement strand
TCCGATAGTTTTTATGAGATTTTGCGAACGACTATGTGGGTGATTAGATAGGACGGCAAACCATGCGCGACGAACCAATCTATCGCAAGATTATGAACCAAATTGAAGAAATGATTGACAAAAATGAGCTTCCATATGGCGCAAAGCTTCCGGCTGAGCGCGATATGGCGGCTCAGCTTGGCGTGTCCAGAGGCACGATTAAAAAGGCTTATGCTGAACTTGAAAAAAGCGGCACGATTAGTATTATTTGGGGCTCAGGCGCGTACGTGCTTAGGAAAAACGCTCCAAAAGACGACCCGCTAAACGAGCTTTCGGAGGCTTTTTTTGATACGCTCGAAGAGGGTGAATTTACTCCAAAAGAAGCTTGGGAATATGTGGAGATTAAACATTCTCGCAAGTTTAGATTGGGCAATGTGCGCCTTGCGCTGGTCCATACGTCTCCGGAGTGTTTGGCGGCATTTATTAAGCAACTCGAAGGAATCACAGGCGTGAAAATCAGCGGATATCTCGCTGACGAGCTGATTAAATTCAAGCACCCAAGTCGAATTTTAGACGAGTTCGATATAATCTTAGTGACGGATGAAACGAGTCCGCATATTTATTCAATCGCGCCGCAGCTGAAAGAGCGAGTTCTTCGAATAAACACCGAAACGAGTAAGGAAACCCAAATTGACTTCTTAAAAATCATGAACTTTGAAAAATCGGGGCTGATTTCTGCAAGCCGCGAGTTTCGTGATGTTGTGAATCAATATGTTGAGACAAAAGGATATCGTTACGGTGAAAAAGACCATATAATCGACCAGTGGACGGATAGGGACGCCTTTGACGCGTTTGTTTCGGACAAAAGGCATCTTGTCATGCCGCCGATGTATGCCTTAGAGCTACAAGCGGAGGTTTATGAAGGGCTGTTTGAGTTTCTGCGCGGCGGGGGAGATGTGATTATATTTAGTCCTGTGGTTGAGCGTAAATCGGTTTTGCATATTGAGGAGCGGGTTATGAAGATATTGTATGGGGAGTAGCATTGTTTTTATTGAAGGAGTTTCTGGCGTAGGTAAAACTACTACAACGGCACTGTTGGCAGAAAAGCTTCGGAGCATGGGCTATAGAGTAGATTGTTATTTGGAAGGTGCTGACAATAATCCGCTTGACCCATATAAAGGAGCGTATCCGCCCAAAATAGCCATTGCAGACTTTTTTGAAACTTATCTACAATGTTGGCAAGATTTTATAGAAACTAAATTTGAAAAGGACTTTATGATTGTTGATGGGACGCTATTGCACCATCAAATTAACGATTTAATCCGTGAATATTGTGCATCTGATGAAGTTATTGCGAACTACTTGGCGAACTTATTGAGCATTATACAACAGCTAAACCCGGTTGTGTTCTACTTATCGTCTGATAGTGTAGCTCAACGATTAGCGCAAGCACGAAAAAGCCGCAAGCAGTCGGAACCTACCAGTAAGCAAATTAGATTTTGGAAGAATCGAAAGCGTGTGGATTTATTTGTCCTCGAGAGACTTCCTATTGAGTCGCAGGTATTAGACGTAAGCAATGGCTGGGATCAGGTACACAAGACAATAATTGAGCATATCACGACGTATATTATTATGGAACTATAGTGTCGGACTACTGAACATAGGAGGTAAAAATGCTAACAAACAATCAAATAAACGCAGCAATGGAAATTAAGCTAGACAACTTCTTGCCCGACTATCCCAAATTTCAAGAAGGCATAAGGCGCGCCCCCTCAAGAGGCTTTCGCCTAACCAAGGAGCAGACCAAAGTAGCGCTTAAAAACGCACTTAGGTATCTGCCGGAAGAACTTCACGCGCAGATGGCGCCTGAGTTTCTTGATGAACTCAAAACCTACGGCAGAATATACGCCTACAGATTCAGACCGCAAGAGCGTATTTACGCAAAGCCCATAGACGAATACAAAGGCAATTGCGTAGACGGCAAGGCTTTCCAAGTCATGATTGACAACAACTTGGACTTTAACGTAGCGCTCTATCCATATGAGCTTGTTACATATGGAGAAACGGGTTGCCCGTGCCAAAACTGGCTTCAATATGCGCTGATCAAGAAATATCTCGAGGTTATGACAGATGAGCAAACTTTGGTCATCCAAAGCGGCCATCCGATGGGGCTTTTCCCGTCCAGGACAAATTCGCCGCGCGTGATTATAACAAATGCGCTCATGGTCGGCGCGTTTGACAATATGAAAGATTGGGAAATTGCCCAGCAGATGGGTGTCGCCAACTACGGACAGATGACAGCCGGCGGCTGGATGTACATAGGGCCGCAAGGCATAGTCCACGGCACGTTTAACACACTTCTAAACGCGGCAAGGCTTTTCTTGGGCACAGGCGAAAAAGACGATATGAAAGGCAAACTTTTTGTCTCAAGCGGCCTCGGCGGCATGAGCGGCGCGCAGCCTAAAGCGGTCGAAATATCGGGCGGCGTAGGCATAATCGCGGAGGTTGACTACTCAAGAATCGAGACGCGCCATTCGCAAGGCTGGGTATCAAAGGTTACAGCTTGCGCGAAAGAGGCGTTCGACATCGCGCATGAATACATGCAAAAAGGTGAGCCGATGAGCATCGCTTATCACGGCAACATCGTTGATCTGCTTGAATATGCGGTTGAGGCTAATATAAAAATTGATCTCCTAAGCGATCAAACAAGCTGCCACAATGTTTATGACGGCGGTTATTGCCCGGCGCAATTAACTTTTGAAGAACGCACGGAGATGCTAAAGACCGACCGCGATAAATTTGTGAGTTTGGTTGATGAAACGCTTAAAAAACACTTCGCGCTCATAAAAATACTCCATGAGCGCGGCACGTACTTCTTTGACTACGGCAACTCGTTCCTAAAGAGCGTATACGATGCGGGCGTTATGGAGATTTCTAAGAACGGCTATGACGACAAGGATGGCTTCATCTTCCCGTCGTATGTTGAAGATATTATGGGGCCATTGCTCTTTGATTATGGCTATGGTCCGTTCAGATGGATTTGTTTGTCGGGCAAGTCGGAAGATTTGGATAAAACCGATGCTGTTGCTCTAAGCCTAATTGACCCTGAGCGCAGAGGCCAAGACAGAGACAACTACATTTGGGTGCGCGACGCGAAGAAGAATAAAATGGTCGTAGGTTCGCAGGCACGTATTCTCTATCAAGACGCCGAGGGGCGCGTTGCTATTGCGCTCAAGTTCAACGAAATGGTGCGAAACGGCGAAGTTGGTCCTATCATGCTTGGGCGCGACCATCACGACGTTTCGGGCACGGATTCGCCGTTTAGAGAGACGGCGAACATCAAAGACGGCTCGAATATCATGGCGGACATGGCGACGCAATGCTTTGCTGGCAACGCAGCCAGAGGCATGAGCTTAATCGCGCTACATAACGGCGGCGGTGTAGGCATTTCCAAGTCGATAAACGGCGGGTTTGGCCTTGTACTTGACGGATCCGAGCGCGTGGACGAAATCATCAGACTCTCACTCATGTGGGACGTAATGGGCGGCGTAGCGAGACGCTCATGGGCAAGGAATGAGAACTCGATATCGACCGCGGCGGAGTATAACGATAACTATAAAGGCAAGGGACATATCACGATCCCATTTGTGGCGAGTGATGACCTGGTGGACAAAGAGGTTGAAAAATTGTTTTGACATAAAACCTTGGGGCTCTGCCCCAAACCCCGCCAGGGACTAATCCCTGGACCCGATTTTATATAACTTATTTAGTAAAGGAGAATTTTAAATGCCAAAACTTACACAATGTATCCCAAACTTCAGCGAGGGAAAAGACGAAAAAGTAATTGAAGCCTTGGTAGCTTGTGCGAAAAGCGTACCAGGCGTATCTTTGGTTGACTATTCATCTGACGCAAGCCATAACCGCAGCGTATTCACGCTTGTTGGCTGCCCTGAAGGTATGGAAGAAGTAGCTTTTAAGCTCTGCAAATTGGCGAGCGAACTGATTGACATGACAAAGCACACCGGCGAGCATCCGCGAATGGGCGCGACGGACGTTATCCCATTTGTACCAGTAAAAGAGATGACCATGGACGAGTGCGTGGAGCTGTCCAAGCGCGTAGGTGAGCGAATCGCTAAAGAACTAGCTATCCCCGTTTTCTTATACGAGGAATCGGCTAAAAGTGCAGGTCGTGTAAACCTCGCTGCTATCCGTAAGGGTCAATTCGAAGGCATGGCCGATAAAATCAAAGGCGATAAATGGATTCCTGATTTTGGCGGACAAGAAATGCATCCAACAGCAGGTGTTGTCGCGGTAGGTGCGCGTATGCCGCTTGTAGCCTTTAACGTAAACCTTTCCACAAACAACGTGGACATCGCGAATAACATCGCCAAAAAAGTGCGCGGCTCATCCGGCGGCCTTGCGTTCGTAAAGGGCATGGGCGTTTATCTTGAAGAGCGCGATGTGGCTCAAGTTTCCATGAATCTCGTCAACTACGAAAAGACGTCGATTTACACCGTTGTCGAGCTGATCAAGGCCGAGGCGAAGCGTTACGGCGTTCATGTAATCGGTTGCGAGCTAATCGGGCTTGCTCCTGCAAAGGCGCTTATCGACTGTGCGGAGTATTATTTGCAAATCGAGGACTTTGATTATAATAAGCAGGTTTTGGAGAATCATTTGTTGTAGAAAAGAAATGCCCGGTAAAAAGGAGAAGCAGCTTATGAAAAAAAGTCATATAATCATCATCCTCGCACTAATATTTGCAATATCCGTGCCGATATCTGCAAATGCAGCAAGTAACTTCTATATTCATCGCTCGAGCATGGCCGCCTCTGAAGATGTGATGGTTATTAGGGAAGATGGCAGCGTATGGCTCTATTTTCCGTTGACGAGCCAGATTATGGACGAGCTTGAAGATATGGTGCTTTATGAATTTGGTAGTTTGGATTATTTGGACTATCTGCTGGACTTACTTGGCCCGATAGAGATAGGCAGCTTTAGCGATGCGATTGAGGTTACTCTTTTAAACGCAGACGCTCACTCGTCTGACCAAGTTTTTGGCATACTGCGCGAGAATGGATACTTATACATATACACCCACGCCGCTGATGGTAACCATGAACTTCAAAGAGCCGCTGAAAACGTCCTCGCCTTTGCCGCAAACGGCGCGATTATTGATATGGAGAATAATCTTATACTAAATGGCAGGGTTTTAAAGACGGATGTTGTGGATGTTGTGAGCCGAATAGATATCGGTTGGGATGTTCCTTTTAATACTGCCAGAGGGATGCTGTTTGCGCTTCGCTCAGACGGGACTGTTTGGAGAAATATAGGCGGCATTGACCCTCGAATTATACTTGTTGATATCATTCAGATTGATGCGAACAATGATGTCATTTACGTGCTTGGCGCGGATGGCGAAGTTTGGGCGCATCGCGTTAGGCCAGGTGCGACTTCATATACTTCCCAAGTGACTGATGACGCCATTCATATGTCCGTAGGGACGTTTGGGATGATTGTCTCAAAAACGGATGGAATGACTCATACATATATGCGCGCTACACAACCTGGTCTGATGCCTGATTTTGGTGACAGATTAATCGCATACTATTCCGTAAGCCAAGGTCGCCCTCATTTTAACTCTAGTCAAGCACTGTTTTTGATGGGCAACGGAAGTGTTTATACGTTAAGTTCAATAATTGATTGGGACGCACCTATGTTTGCGCCGCGCGAACTCGTACTTAACAGAGTCGCGGAGGGAGTAGCGCTTCCGACTACAAGAGCAGGCGTCTATGTCCATGCTATTGGTCAGCAAGGCAACCCTTCTGCATGGGCAAGCAAACAAGTGGATTTTGCCATATCACAAGGCCTCGTTCCCGAAGACTTGCAAACGCTATATTCTCAGTCAATTACACGCGCTGAATTTGCTGAGCTTGCGGTATTGCTCTATGAAAACGTAGCCGGCAGAGAAATTGAGGGACGTATGCAACGCAGTATGCCAACCGATATAAACATGCTAAAGATGGGCTATTTAGGCGTTGTAACTAATGTCGGCGATAGAGCCTTTGCTCCGGGCAACCCTGTGATTCGTGAAGAAGCGGCTGTTATGCTTGCGAGGCTTGCGAATGTTATGGGTCATGCGTTAGCACAGGCGGATTCGACGTTTGCAGATAACAATCAGATATCGGGCTGGGCGATTGAGGAAGCTGGCAAAGTTCAGGCGGCGGGCATCATGAACGGAAGCGAAGCAAACCGTTTTGACCCACAAGATTTTCTTACTCGCGAGCAAGCGATTGTTACTATGGTCAGGCTGCTTGAGCTGATGGATTAGCCTTAATCGAGAGAGCGGAGTAGGATTCGCTGTTGCCATTGTTCGGTTGCTGGAGCTTACGAGGTAAGAGCCGCAGAAAAAGTCATTTAATCATATACATAATTGTGGGCGAGAGGCAAATCCTTGCCCACAATTTTTTTCTATCAACTCATTTTAGCATCCTCAAGCCCTCCCCAAAAAACCGTCACCACGTCCATGCCCTTTCGCTATAATAGAAGTAGAGCAAAATCCGAAAGGGTGAACTATATTTATGGCAACGGGTTATTTGCAAATCGAACTATTTTCCGGTGAGCGCGATTATCCGGTCACAAGCGAGCATATCGAAATACGCAAAGGTGGCGAAGTTATCCACACGCTGCAAACCGATAAAAACGGCATGACCGAAAAAATCACATTAGCAGCACCTTGTCTTGCTGATTGCGACAGAATCACCTATCCGCCTGCAAGGGACAGGTACGATGTAATGATTTGCGGCGGCGATTTATTCAGACGCGTGATGATTTATGGCGTCCAAATTTTTGACGGCGAAACGAGCATTCTTGCACATGAAATGTATCCACTTTTCCCGGGCGAGAAGCGCGAGGACAACATCGAAGAAATTAATGTTCCATACGAACACGGCGCAGAGATGGATAAGCACCAAGAAGGGCCTGATGCAAGCCTGCCGAGCGCGCCGCCCGGCATGGATACGCAACAGATGCTAAATGCAATCCGCGTGGAAGACATAGCACTTCCTGAGTTTGTGAGCGTGCATTTGGGCCATCCTAATACCACAGCGCGCGTTGTGCGCGTTCCATTCCGCGACTATATTAAAAACGTGGCGTCCTCAGAAATTTTCCCGACATGGGAGGACGCGGCACTTAGGGCGAATATTTTGTGTCAGATTTCGTTTGTGCTTAATAGGATTTACACCACATGGTATCGCAGCCGCGGGCGTAATTTCGATATCACTAACAGCACTGCTGTTGACCAGTTTTTTGTATACGGCCGTGAGATTTTTGGCAGCATAAATCGTGTTGTTGATGAGATTTTTGACCACTTTTTGCGCCGCCAAGGTAGGGTGGAGCCGTTTTTTGCGGAGTATTGTTCGGGGCGCTCAGTGACTTGCCCGGGGCTTAGCCAATGGGGCTCGCAGGAGCTTGCACTTAGGGGCTTTAGCCCAATTCAGATACTTCATCATTATTATCCGAACGACTTGCAGATTCAATATACTGACCGATTCTTCTCAAACATCGGTGATTCGTATCCGCGTGCTTTCCCGGGCACAATGCGCGAAGGCAGCACCGGCGAGAATGTGCGCTATGCGCAATTGATGCTGAATAGAATCAGTGGAAATTGGTTCATCCCGCCGATTATGAACGTAAACGGTGTATTCGGCGCGGACATGCGGCGTACGGTTATTGAATTTCAACGGATATTCAACCTAACACCGGACGGCGTAATCGGACGAAGCACTTGGTACGAAATGGTAAGGATATACGTGGCAGCAAGAAGGATGGCGGAGCTGACGAGCGAAGGTCGCTTCCAAAACATCCACAATCCGCCGCCGACGACCATTACAAGAATGAATGACCGCGGCACGCTGGTTGTCAAGCTTCAGTTTGTGCTGGCGTATCTTTCGCAGTTCTATCCTGATCTACCGCTCGTGGTGCAGAGTGGAGTGTTTAGAGAGAACACAAGAGATGCCGTTATCGCCTTCCAAAGACGCTACGGCTTGACCCCGGACGGCATAGTCGGACCAATAACTTGGCGCAGGCTTTGGGATGCGTATTTTGCAGCTCTCGGCTCGGTCCCGCCTGAACATCCAACGGGGCCTACACTGCCGGCTGGTCCTCCTTATCCGGGCGTTTTGGTGAGGCAAGGCTCAAGTGGCCCTGATGTCGCGATAATGCAAGAGTATCTAAACGTAATCGGTCGCGTTTTCCCATCAATCGCTCAGTTGACGGTTGACGGCGTGTTCGGTCCACGCACTCTTGCGTCCGTCACCGCGTTCCAGCGTCAGTTTGGATTGAACCCGGACGGAATAATCGGTTCAATTACCTGGTACGCCATTGTTGAAGAGTACAACCGAATCCGCGCGAATGCAGAGCCCGGCTCAAATCCACCATATCCCGGCGAGCTGATAAGGGTTGGCTCAAGAGGCGAAGATGTGCGCCTTATCCAACAGCGCTTAAACGCTCTAAGCAGGGTCTTCCCGGCGATTCCAACGCTAAACGCGGATGGAATTTTTGGCCCATTAACCGAAAACGCTGTGCGCATATTCCAGCAGGTTTTCGGCTTAGCAGTGAATGGAATAGTTGGACCAATCACTTGGGAGCGACTGATGAGCGTTTCTGCGAACCCTCCAAGTGTGACAAATCCTGAGTATCCGGGCGTACTAATGTCGAATGGCTCGCGTGGGGCAAGTGTGGCCGTGATGCAGGGGCAGCTAAACACTATACGCGCGCGCTTTCCAACCATCCCGCAATTGGCGACGGACGGCGCGTTTGGCCCGGTAACCGAGCGAGCAGTTCGGACATTCCAAGAGCTTGTTGGAATCACCGTAAACGGAATTATTGGCCCGGTCACATGGGATTATATCGTGTCCGTGCGAAACGCCGTTAGCATGAGCCAGGCAAGCACTGCCAAACTTAACGAAGAGAGCGAAATCAGAGAGTTCGCTGATTTGGAGATGCAGAATAAGAATTTCGGCAATGCAATGGGTACGAATAATAACACGCTGGGGCTTTTGCTTGCGTTGCGGCTTTTAGGCAGGGGCTTTTAGGGCAAGCCGATGAAGCATAAAAAGAATGCGGTGATAGTGGGTTTGTAAACCGACTATCGCCGCATTTTAGATGAAGCTCAACCAAAAAAGACAAGCGTGAAAAACAAACATCCAATAACCATGCAAATGTTTAGCCCAAAACCCCCATGCAGCTGTTGGCTTTCGGCACCTCGCCCAACGGTGCGGCTAGACGCTGCGTGACCGGTGGTCGAATGACCGGCGGGTGAATGACCGGCGGGTGAGCGACCATACTCTCTCAGAAACTTATCGCTTATTATCTTCTCTGCCTCAGCGACAATGTCAGGCACCTTTTTTTCGGTATTTTCCATAAGCCCTCCTTGATTGATGAGATAGCTTAATTATTTCCACCCGTGTAAAAGCTATACCTTTGGATTTACATTTCAAAAAGAAAAGTGCTTTTTCAAATGCTCTCAGCCGCTGGGCAACGCCACTTTTGCCTATGGCCGCTGGCCGCACTGAAATTGCGCATAGAAGCGTTACATAACTTCAAAACGTACGGTCGGACTTCATTCCGATGCATACGGCACCCATCTGAAGAAGCGTTAAAGCGCTTCATTGATGTGCAAATTATTTCTATCCACAAGGGAACCTATACAACCAACTTCAAGCACTCTTCCCATAAACCCGAGCACACAAAATTGTCATATCATCCTTAATCTCATCTTTGGAGCGAGTTTGCGCCAGCTTAATCAAATAATCCGCGATTTCTTGCGGGTCGCTGCTACCAAACTCCAAGAGAGCATTTGCGACCCAATTTTTTTCAAGAATATCCTCTTCACGCCTGCCGCTATCATAAACACCATCCGTAATCATGACTATTATGTCGTCGCCTTTAATGTTTCTTTTGCAAATTTCTGCGTCAATCTCTGTTAATATGCCCATGGGCAGGCTTTCGCTGGCAATTTGTGAAACGGTGTTGCCGCGTTTAATGAAAGTTGATGCCGCGCCGAACTTTATGAACTGCGCAAGCCCGGTATGTATATCAATTGCGCAAATATCCATGGTCGAGAAATTTTCTGAGCCGTCTTTTAAGACAAGCGTGGAGTTTATCAGCCTGAGCGCAAGCTCGCGCGAAAAACCCGCTTCTAAAAAGTCTTTCAAAAGCCCCATGGCGGCTTCGCTTTCATCCCTTGCGGCTTTTCCTGAACCCATGCCGTCGGATAGTGCCAAAATAGCCTGCGAGCCGCGGATTTCCATCACACTGTGGCAATCACCCGAGTGATCAGAGCCGCTTTTCTTCAAATAAGCCGCGGCTGAGCGGATTCGGAACCGTGGCTCTTCCATAAAATGCAGCGAGCATTTTGCGTGGGGGCTCGTACTTTTATTACAAGTCTTTTTGGTAGGCACCATTTTGCGTCCGATACTTTTTGAAATTATTTTTGCCGCATCTTTAAAGCAGCGCACATTAGCAAAACACGAGCTTCTCTCCAGGCTCACGCTATACTTGCCCTGCGCATTTTCAAGTACAATCACATCTTTCACCTCAATATCTTTTTTTGCAAATTCATATATTATGTTCTCATAAAACTCGCTTTTTACAGCCTCTTTTTGGCGGATGTCGAACAGAATCTCATCCGCAATTTCTGCCATGCCCATGAGCTGCTGGCTCATGATTCGCTTTGCTTCAGCCATTTGGTTTTGCCAGCTGAGGTTGAGCTTGTAAAGGTCATACTGGCGCGAAATCCAGCCGCTGAAATAGCCGAAATACTCGCAAGAGCCGTTATAATCTTCAATATAAGCATCTTCGTTGTTTTCGCAATTTTCAAGGATTTTAAGGCTCGCATGATGCATCAGCAGATAATTTTCGCCCCAGCAACTCTCGTTATTCGGGCATTTTTCGCAGGCCTTAGCAGCGGTATCTTCGATTATCCGCGAAAGCTCATGCTGTGTTAAACGCTGTCGCTTTTCAGGCTGAGCTGCAAGCGTTTGGCTCATGTTTTTGAAAGAGATTGATATGCGCGAAAGCCGTCGTTCGACATGTGTTAGTTGGGTCGTTTTGTTAGCGGCTGAGCTTGTTTTTGCGAGCGAGTGCTTTTGGGGAAAACCGTCGGGTATCAACAGAAACAAAACAGAGGCCGCTATGGTGGATATGATAAAATAGGGGCTCATAATTTGCGAGTCAAGATACATAGCTCCTATGAATGCGCCCAAGAGAAAACCCGGCACGACTGCTTTTTTGCCGCCGCCCTGAAAAAGCCCTGCAACTATTCCGCCCACGCTAAAAACGCCAATCAGTGAATAATTGAGACTGCCTGAAAATGCGAATATAACCCCCAAAGACACTCCGCACAATGCACCGTACGAAGCGCCTCTGTGGCGAGCAGCGCTCATGATTACGAGCGCGCAAACTACGTATTTGACCGCAAAGAAACCTATGTAAATATCCACCGTTCCGATAAGCACTGCGCCGAATAGTATCATCAGCCCCAAAGCTTGCGACGAGCCGATTGTAGATACTTTTGAGAGAGCCTTGAGCGATTCATTGCCTTCTTTCATGGAGCCTGCTAAAGCCACGGCAAAGACACATTTACCCAGCGCCAATAAAATGAAATATACGCCGCCATTAAACAAAAACGCAAACAAAAGCCCCGAAACAAGCGCCGAAAAACCGGCGACTATGCGAATGGCCTTTAAACTTGGTACGACTTGCGCAAACCCTAAAATCATATGCGCCAAAAGCACAAGCACAATTGCGGAGAGGCTCTTTAGCATCAGAAGCCCTTCAAGCCTTGTAACAGAGCCGATTGCCATAACAGTTGCAACAACGTAGATTTTGCGCTTTGTGCCCAAAAAGCCCGACAAAAAAGCCACCATTAACGGATTCATAAAATCAAACAGCAACGCACGCGCAACAAAAAAGCTGATGAAAACAAGCGAAAGACCTTGCGTTAGCGCTCTAAATTTGCCAATGAGTTGCTCTATGTTTTTTTCTTTATAAAAATCAAGGATTTTTTCCATACGCATCAAACCTCAGACAAGCTTTTGGGGACAGTATACCAAAAGCAAATGGAAAAAAATGTCAGAATGTGAGCGGGGAAGAAAAATTTGTGGAACAAAAAAGCAGCGGGTAAAATAGTTCCGCGCCGCTTAGGTATAAAATTACTCAGGCGGCGACCACTGAAGCATCTCCGCGAAAGATAATGGCTTAACATAAGCATAGTTTTTCCATTTGCTTCGCATCTATTGCACTTCCTTCTCTTTTTTTTCTTCAATCATTGAATATAATTTCTCAAGTGCCTGCGCAAGTCCTCCAACCTCGTCAATCAAGCCTTCTTTAACGGCCTCTTCGCCTATTAAGATAGTTCCAACATCCTGCACAAGCTTTGAAGTGTCGGTCATAAGCTGGGTTAGGCGTTCGTTTGAGATTTTTGAGTTGCTTACTACGAACTTTATTACTCGCTGCTGCATTTTTTCAAGATAATCATAGGTTTGCTGCGCGCCGATTACAAGTCCGCTCATTCGTATCGGATGTATTGTCATTGTGGCGGAAGGGGCGATAAATGAATAGTCGGATGCAACCGCGAGTGGCACGCCAATTGAATGCCCCCCGCCTATAACAAGCGAAACGGTAGGCTTGCCAAGCTCTGCAATAAGCTCGGAAATCGCAAGCCCCGCTTCAACGTCGCCCCCGACAGTATTGAGAAGCACTAAAAGCCCATCAACTTCAATATTGTCCGAAGTGTTTACAAGCTGCGGAAGCACATGTTCATATTTTGTGGTCTTGTTCTGTGGCGCCAGAATCATATGGCCTTCAATATGCCCAATGATTGGAAGGTACACAAGGTTGCCCCTGGGGTTCTTTGTATGCTCCAAGACATTTGTGACGCCTAATTCTTTTATGTTCTCGCTTTCAATGTTTTTTTCGTCGTCGCTCGTCATAAAACCCTCCTACACAAATGTATGAGGTATTATTTGCAGTTTTTTGTGTATCAAACCAAACCAAAATTTAACAAGCGAGAATGGTTTTTATGGCTTGAAAATTAATCGTGTTTATGGTATTATTACAAGTGGCATTTTTGCCTAAATAACAAAAAAGGCAGGTTTCAAAATGAAAAAAAAGTTAGCAATGGTTTTAATCAGCTCATTTTTAATGGGCGCAATGCTTGTAGGTTGTGGGAATAATGAAGCTCCGCAAGCTCCGGCTACTACCGAGGCTCCGGCGCAACAAGCGGCGAGCACTCCGGCAGAGCCTACACCTACACCAGCTACTCCACCAGTGGCTACAACAACCGCGGTGCAAGAGTTCTTAAATGAGTATGGTGACGATATAAGAGCGGAGTTTGGCGATATCGCGCAGCTCTTAGGCGATGGCGCAAGCATTGACATAGTAGCCGGAACAGGTGAGGAGTTAATATTTGTGTTTGCATATGGCCCTGACACTGATACGGATGGAGTTGGCGACGCGTTAGAGCTTTTAATGCCTATGCTTGGTCCTGTGTTTGAGCTTGTTGCGTCTGAATTACAAGAAGAGCTTGGTGTTGACGAGATAACTGTTACTGTGCGCTATACGGACTATTCAGGTAATGTGTTAGCGGAAGAAAGCTTCACTGCATCATAATAACGTACATAAAAAGACTGTTTACCTCAAGGTAAGCAGTCTTTTTTATTGGCCAATGGGCGTTGGCTAACGGTCAACAGTCAATGGCCGCTGGCTAACGGCTATTGAATTTCTCCGGCAACTATGCCTTCAAACACGCCATACAACAAGTCACGTCTATCCCATGCCCCGCCTTTTGGCTCCATCATGATATCTTTTACAGCCTCCATCTCCAAAGCGGCGCGCTGCATGGACTTCTCAATTATATCGCAAAGGGCTCGCAGCTCTAGGTTGTCGCCGGATATAGGCTTTCTTTTATAATCATGCTCGCGCAGCGCGTCTTTTATGAAAGGTAATATTTTTTTGGCAAGCTCGCCATGGTATGTTCGTGAAACAGGCTTTGCGTCAAAGTCCGCAGCATCTACCCGGCTCGGGTTAAAGCCATAGCTGAGCCCATCCAGTCCCATAATTTCTTCGGGGTCTAGCGCGTAGCTTTGTTCATATGTTTTATAGTCAACGCTATTGATATTTCTAAGATGCGCCTCATAATCCTTTAAGAGCTTTTCCGCATTGTAGCTATCTTGATCAAACATAAAAATCCCTCCATGTATGCATATATAATCAATATATGCATACATGAAGGGATTTGACACGTGTTCATGTTTGGCGACTATACTTCTATAACTGCCACATCAATGCCTTGTTTATGCGCCATGCTTATGGTTTGACCCGTGCCTGAGGGGCGTTGGTTCCAAACGGCTATGAGCCTGTTTGAGCGCCTGACCAGAAGTTCATTGCGTATTTTCATGCATCCATCAAAATAATAACTGCGCGATGTTCTTGTAACGGCGTCGGCGTTGTCTAATAGATGTGCATAGGTTTTTTTGGCTTCCAAGCTCCATTTGCTCTCTTGCCCAAGGCAGGGAAGCACCAGCTCAAGCCGTATAAACGGAAAATAATGCGTCCTAAGCTCAAGCACGCAAAGAGCCGCCCAAGTATCAACGCCAAGCGCTGCGCCTGATAGAAAAATAGTGTAATCATCATCTATTGCGCACTCGATTTCATCGCGCAGCTTTCGTTTGATTTCAAGGGCTTCAGGGGCATTTTCGTTAAACTTGAACGGAAAATGCTGAGGCCTGTGGCCGGTAAACGCGCAAGTGACATGCTTCAAGCTCTCCCAATTATCATAGTCAATGCCGTAGCCCAAATCGCCATATTCGCGTACAAACAAGATTTTACTCATAATATCTCCTAAAGCCTAAAGCCCAAATAGTCCGCCTCTAAGCAAAAATGCAAGCAAACCAACACTAAGCACAATGCAAACAATGCCGTACCTGCGCAGTTGCTTGAATTTAGCATCAATCTCTTCATTGCTTGGCTCGGCGTTGCCTTTTGCGACGAACTGCTTTTTGATTTCGGGCAGCAGCATTTTCCTTGGCATAGCAAGCAGCGAAATGCCATAAAGAGCCGTAAATACTGCAAAAGCCCATAAGAAATAATCGAAAATATCCATTGATTAACGTCCTTTCCGGTTTTGGATTTGTGGTGCTGGGCAGGGTTAGTGAAATCAACCCCTACGAAAACCTATCCTTCAACACCAAATATTGATTAACAGTATCAATCGCGAAATTCTCCGCATACGTTTCCAAACAAATTGCACCTCGCATGTTTAGGGCGCGCACTAATGCCTTTCGCTCTTCTATCAAGCTCTCGGCCATTGCCTCATTAAACACGCCGCGCGCGTCCTTGGCATTGCCTTTAGCAATTTTTTCTAAACTCTCATTCACACATAAAATCACGACAGGCACATGCTTTTTACTCAGAATTGGCACGGCTTCCATAAGCTCTCTGGCCTCTTCTCCTGTTTCAAAATCGGTGAAGATAAACACGATACTGCGCCGTTTTTGCGTGGCAAGCAGATGGAGGAACGCGCCCGAGTAATCGCTTGACATATCGCTATCGGCTATGTGATAAAGCGCCTCCATCATCTCATTCCTATGCGCTGCGCCCTTGCCGGGCTTTATCATCGTATGAACCTCAGTGTCAAAGACCATCAGCCCACTATTATCGCCCTTTTGCCCGACTATATCGGATAAAATAAGTGCCGCATTTATCGAATAATCAAGCTTTTTATACCCGCGGATGGAATAACTCATCGCCCGCCCCGTATCCAGAAGTATATATACCGGCTGATTCTTCTCCGCCTCGTATTGATTGACTATAAGCTTGCCGGCGCGCGCCGTTCCCGTCCAATTTATCTTCTTATAATCATCGCCCGGCACATATTCCCTAAGGCTTTCAAACTCGAAGCCCATACCGCGCTTAGGTATGCGCTTTTGTCCGCTCATTAGCAGCCTGTGCTTGGTAATAATCAAACGATATTTGCTCAAATCGCCCAAATTCGGGTAAACTTTGAACTGTTTTTCCTCATTCACGCTAAAATACTTATAACAAAGCCCCAAAGGCCCTGTGTACTTAACATTTACAGATGGAAAAGTAAACGCGCCGCGCTTTGAAGGGCGCACGGAGTAGGAGAATATGCTCTCGCCGCCAGCCGCTACGCTCATTTCCATGTCCGTTTCCAAGACCTTAAAATGAAAATCGGCAATTTCGTCTTTAAGCGTCACTTGCATAGGTGAATGATGCGAGTTTCTCACACGGAACAATATTTTATTCGCTGTCTTAAAATAAAGCTTCTCATCCTCCTGGCTCGTAGCGCCTTGACGCGTGATTTTCAGCACATCAGACTTAGGCGCAATGAAATAATCCAGCGCGTAAAAGCCTGCCAAGAGCGAATTGTAAACCACAAACACCAAAACCTCAAGCCCCGGTAAAATGAGCGCGGCCATTACCACGACCACAAGCCCCAAGACCGCTAAATAAACAAGCCGCCTTGTCATCTCGGCACCTTCACTTGCGCGAGGATGCCCTCGATTACCCTGTCGGTTTTCATGCCATCAATTTCGGCCTCAGGCTTTAGGATTATCCTGTGCCTGAGTATCGGCAGTGCCAACTCTTTTATATCATCAGGCGAAACAAAGTCGCGCCCTTTTATTGCGGCGTAGGCTTTCGCGTTGTTAAGAAGCGCAACCGAACCGCGTGGGCTTGCGCCAATCGCCACAGCGTTTACGCGTCGCGTGGTCTCGATAATGCTCACAATATAAGTCAAAATGCTCTCATCAACAACAACGTCGCGAATCTCCTCGCGCGCCTTTTCGATATCGGCGGCTGTTGCAACCGTTTGAATGCCTGCCGTGTTAATATCAGCCGCGTTAAAGCCTTGATTATACATACTCAAAATATCACGCTCCGCCGAAACACCGGGATAAGTAATCAAAAGCTTCATCATAAACCTGTCAACCAACGCCTCAGGTAATGGATATGTGCCTTCGTATTCAACCGGATTTTGTGTCGCGATTACCATGAAAGGCGACACGAGCGGAATCGTTTCGCCGTCTATTGTTATCGCGCGTTCTTCCATGACCTCAAGAAGCGCAGATTGGGTCTTTGGCGGCGTTCTATTTATCTCATCCGCTAAGAAAAAGTTGGTAAATAACGGGCCTTTCTTTAGCGTGAATGCGCCCTGCTCCATATTATATATTTTCATGCCCAAAATATCAGACGGCATCAAATCCGATGTAAACTGAACGCGCTTAAACCCAACATCAATCGCGCGCGACAAAGCCCTGACCCAAAGCGTCTTTGCAAGGCCCGGCACGCCTTCGATAAGCACATGCCCGCGCGATAATAGGCACGTCAGCGCGTAATCGGTTATCTCCGGCTGGTTTTTAACCGCCTTTTCAATCTCTGTTTTTATCCGCGCGGCTAAATCCGCACTAAACCCTTTTTCTGTCATCGTTTCAGCTCCTTTATTAATTCCTTATAATTTCGCACCATCCTCAAAAACTCGCTGCGCTCTTTCTTGCGTTTTGTGTTAAACTCATTGCCGTGATTTTCTATAATATATTCAAGCTTGCCAAGTGACGGTTTGCCCTCAGCCAGCCAATGTTCATAGATTTGCCTAAACTCGGGCTCGCCGATTATGTTGAAAGAGTCCGCCGCCTGTTTCATAAACTTGCGCTCATAAATCGAAAGTGCGTGAGAGCCCATCCCCATTGACATGTAAAGATTCGTCAGCGTAAACACATACTCATTCTCCTCGCGCTCGACTTCTTCATAATAAGGAGTTGCTCGTCCAAACCGCCTGCCGAAATGGATAATTGCAATAACAAAAATGATAACAAGCTGCATCCCGAAAAGTCGCAAAGGACGTGGCAAAATCTCAAAGAACGTAGGATTTTGTCCACTTCCGTGATACGCCTCGTTGAAATATATCCGCCTAAAGCTCATTGTATCGAGCGCATCAGCTATCATTTGGCCGTAGTAGCCGTCGTTCTCAATGAGGCTGATGTTAGTAATACTGCGCGCGCTGCCCACGAACACCGTACCAAAGCCAACACGGTGTATCGTGCCGCCCGGAACGCTCCTCGAGCTATCCGGAGCAAACTCCGCGAAAAGATGCATCTCCTCCCAAGAGCCGCGGCTAAAAAACATGAGTTGCCCACCGCGGATGACCCAATCCATCATGCCATCCCTATGCATATCGCTAAAATGGCTTGGCGCAATTACTATCTGCACAGTATCCGTTGGTCTATCGGCTGATAAAAACATGATATCACGTCCGACGGGATAGCCCATGATGCGCAGCGTGTCATAAACCAAAGACGTGCCTTGCCTGCCCGTTGAAAACGTGGTGAACGGTTGCTCAAAAAGCCCTGAGCGCATGTCGAGCTGCCCACGAAGAAGTGAAAGGATAACAATCGCAATAACAATAATGATAATCGTGCGGAGATTAGTTGGAGACTTAGCTCTTTTCATAGCTGCCGACCTCCTTCATTACTGCGTCATACACTTCCAAATGCGCTTTATACGCATCTGAGCTAACCGACTTATGCCCGAAAAACAGATTGTAATACATATTTATAGTATCTTGCGCGCCGTCTTGCAAAGATGGCATGTTTTTGGCTGATTCGCGCACAAACTGACTGCCGGTCATTGAATCTTTTACATCAACAATCTCTTTTACGCTAAATAGCATAATCATGCCGAGATATCTATATCTAACCGCTTCTTTCGGATTGTTTTCGTCATCATGTTTCTTTGCTCGTGCCATTATTTCGTCAAAGCTCAGGCGATTATTTCTAAAATCCTCAAAAATCTCATCCGAATAGATGCCTTTTTTACGTCTGCGCTTTAGATAAAGCTGCACAAAGAAAATAACCGCGGCCGCAGCAATAAAAATAGCGACCGCCATAAATATTCCTGATAAAATACTAAGGTCAACCCCATCGCCGACACCCGAGAACTCGACGTTAAACATGTCAAACAGCCACTCCATCAGCCTGTCCAATAAATTTAGCACTCTATCTAAAATTCCGTCAAAATCCCCGCGCAAAACCGCGTACCTAGGACTTTCCAACGCCTCTTGCATAGCTTGATAAAAACTCATCTGCCTATCTCCTTGCAAGCGTTCAAATTCAGTTCAACGTCAAGTCCCTCGTACTTAAAACGCTGATTTATATAGACCATTGTATAAAAAATGCCGGAAAGCGGCGCAACGATAACGCTTACCACTGTCGTAAATATCATTCGCAGGACCGTCATGCCAAGGTACATGAATATCGCCGTTTCTGCCGGGATAAAAAACATCAGTAGAGAGCTTCCAAGCCCAAAGATTATCTCAACACTAGACGATAAGGCGAGCACTGCCAAAAACCAAACCGTCACAACGCCCATAAGTTTCGCAAAGTCGAACCTAGCCAGCAAAAAGCCGCGCTTGAATGCCGCAAAGAACCACTTGCCTTCGAAAATCGCTGCAGGGATGCTGAGCATAGTAAGTGTCGTATAAACCACGACAAAGCCTAGAACAAACAATATAAGCAAAATGATTGTTATAACAAAAGGCCAATAACCGGCTCCCGTATCCACAAACCATATCAGCATGCGAACAAATACATAAATAATCGCGCTAAGCCCAATAATCCCCGGTATCATCACAAGCACGTTCGCAAAAACCGCGCTCGTTGCTATCCAAACTTTCTTAAATGCCATTTTTACAACCCTCCCAACATCGCAATACTCGCTGAGGAAGGTTTGCTTTGTAATCAAAGCGTTGCCGGTGGTCATCAGAGCCATATACATTGACAAAGACAGGAGAAATAATATTATCAAAACAGCGATAAAAACAATGCCGCCGGCACCCATGGAGCCGCTCGTGCCGGGCAAAAGAGCCGAAAAAACCATGGCGGCGCCCGCAACCAGCCCCACCAAAAGCAAAATACACATCACCGCAAAAAACATTATATAGAAAATTAATGAGATCCCGATTTGTTTAAAAAAACTCCGCCGATAAACGTCGAGTACCTGGTCGAGAACCTCCGCCGAGTTCATTGGGTAGAATTTGTTGTTCATTTGGCTTGTCTCCTTGTTTGGATTGTATACATAAATGATACCATAATGTATGCTTGTTGTATACTCATAACTTTGGTAAAATTATATTGAGAAGATTTTTTTCTCTCTTGTCACAAAACCGATTTCCAAATTGTTATAAGGGTGTACGTACGAATACAACCAAACCGGAGGTGAGGACAATCGAGCTTGACGCTTTAGTTTCAGAATATGGAGAAAAACTTTTGCGCTATGCGGCGTCGATACTTTATAATCATCATGACGCGCAAGACGTAGTTCAGGACGTTTTTCTAAGCGTATATCAAAAGCCGACAGGCTTTAAGGGCGGTAATTTGTCCGCGTATCTATACAAAATTACTTATAACAAAAGCATTAATAAGATTCGGCGCAGAAGGTTTCAGCTATTTAGCGATATTCCGGAAGACACAATAGCCCCGCCTTCATGTGACGGTTTTAGTGATGAAACCTTGCAGGCCATGAGCTTTTTAAAACCCGATGAGCGCGCTGTCTTATATGGCAGAATAATGGAAGAGATGAGCTATGAAGAGTTGTCCGTGATGATGGGCAAATCGCCCGCCGCCCTTCGCAAAAAATATGAGCGCGCCAAAAACAAATTGGCCGAACGACTGAATTTGGATACAAAAAGAATGCAGAAATTGGAAGGAGGAGAAACATGCAAAATTTAGACCGTGACGAAAAACGCATTTATGATGCTTTCTCCGCTATAAAGGTTGATACTAACAGACTAGAGAGGAATTTAGAAAATATGAGCAGACCAAAAAGAATAAAGAGACGACTGACGCTTATTGTGGCGGCAGTACTGATTTTCGTAACATTATCAGCGACGGCTTATGCTTCTGTCGGCGGAATGGATGGGTTTATCGCACGCTTTAACCCTGAGTTTGGCGCGTTTGCTTTGCCGCCTTTAGAACCTGCGTATGCGGAATATGACGGGATAAGAATAGAGGTTGTCGGCGCAAGGATATTTGAGAATGTTGTGCTGGTTTACTACACGATGGAAGATGTAACGGGCGGGAATCGCTTGACGCGCTACATGCGACCGAGCTTTGAAGTCTTTGCGCATGGCAAACAGCTTAGTGATGGCGGCATGAGTGGCAGGCGTATCCATTTTGACGCGGATAACAATAGGGGATACTTTGAGTCGGGGATTCAAGTTGGTGCGGATACTGTTTGGGTGGATAATAATATCGAGTTTAGAGCCACGCGAATCAACTGTTTCCAGCATTCAGGAGAGCTGCAAGCTCCGTTTACCGGCGATTGGCGTATCGCTATAGCGATAGATGACGCGGAGGATAATACTATCGTTTGGACAAACATTGACATGGGCAACTTCTATATCGAGTATATGGCTCTTGGGGTTATGGGGCTTAGAATTAAGGGGACGCATGATGGATATTTCTTCGATAACACTCACGCGATGAGTCTGGGCTCAGCGACTATAGATATTGAAGGCAGACTCTTTAACACGAGGTTTATAAGCTCGGGCGCAGGTATTGGACCGGATTGTTTTGATATATTCTTTTCGCCAAGATCGCCCATTGATATGGAGTCGGTGACGGGAGTAGTTGTTCGCGGTATTCATGTGCCGCTACCGTAGAGCTGGAGGGATTTTACATGTCAAAATATGGTGATGAAGAGCTGCAAGAGGCAAAAAGGGCTATCGCGTCTACTTTGAGCAAATGTGAAAAGGCGTTTGAGAAATTGCAAGCGGGAACGCCGCAATATACATTGATGAAAAGAAGGATTGCAGCGTTTAGAATTGCGCTCGGCTTGATTGAAGAAGAGATGAATAAGTAAATTGTTTAGGGCGGATGGTGCGTTGCACCGATACATCTGCCTTTTTTATTGCTGCGACTGACGCCTTTGAATACGCGCCCTGTATTTATTGAGCCGACGCTCATCATCAATTTCTAGGCCTCTCTCACCGGCCAAACTCTCCAAATGGTGCAAAAGCTCATGTTTTAGCGTGTGCTCCATTCGCTCTTTGAGATATTCCAGCGGCATATCCGCAAAAGTGCTCATAAATGAGCCGTAATACATGTTGACATAACGACCAAGATGATTAATATGATACTCGCCCAATATATAGAGCGGATAATCTTGAGAACTTTCGCTATGAAGCTTCTCTTCAGGCAACAAAATAACGCCGCCGTTTAAGCGCTTGTAGAGGTCTTCCGGCATATTGTGCGCGATTTCTTCTAAGATATCGCCAAATTCGTCGAATGTTAGCATTGTTGTCCTTTCGGGGTCTTACTTGTTGTGCGTTAATTGGGAAGGCTACTCATGGAGGCACTTTAGGGCGGATTGCCGTCCGCCCCTACAAGCGTGTGGATACCCATGGCTTTCGTAAGGGGCAAGCAACTTGCTATCAGCCAGCGGCTATCAGCCAGCGGCTATCAGCCAGCGGCTATCAGCCAGCGGCCGCCCGAAAACTGCGTTGAGTGTGGTCGGAAAGCCTATCCGTGGAGGCACTTTCGGGCGACCGCGGAGGGTCGCCCCTACGAGTTGCGTGGGTATCCATGGTTTTCGTAGGGGCGAACATTGTTCGCCTGTGACTCGCGGTGCGTGTAGTTGGGAATCCTATCCACGACGACAATTTCGGGCAGATGAGGGCATCCGCCCCTACAAGGTGTGTGGCATAAGCCATTTAATAGCGAACCGTATGCACTCTCTCGAACTCACATTCCTACAAAAACATATCCTTCAAATTAGCTTTAGGGTCAATAACAACCTCAATCTTGCCATCAAGCGCGCTCATTAGCGTTGTAACGCCCGGCCCATGGCCCGGAGTCACACAATCACTATGCGTGATAACGCCGATAGTAACCGCGCCTGTCATATAGTTTCTGCCAAAACGATTATCAGCATCCATGATAGCCACGATATCGCCGAATCTAAGTTCATCCAAGCCATATTCTTTCATAATCTTCTTATCATGAAGCGTAATATCATAATCGCCCGCCGCACTTGATACATGCCCGAGGCCTGAGCCCATGATAGAAGCTGGCGCGATTTTAGCAACGCCTACTTGGAGTTTTCCGTCTTTTTCTACTATGTTCAGCTTGTTTAGAAGCTCAGGGCTCATGCTTCTGAGCATGATATCAGGATAATCAGCAAGCTTCATGCCTTGACCGCATGCTTTAACTTGAATTTTGTCGTCAATCAAAAGCTTTTCAAGCGTTTCATCATCAAAATGAATCATAACATGGTCAATTCCGCCGTGCTTGCCGATTACAAAGCCTTTTGCGCCCTTCGCGTCACCCGAAACGATTGTTGCTTCGTTACCGATGCATGAATAGAGCATGTACGCGCCGTTTCTGTCAGGGTCAGAGTTTTTGGAAGATACGCCCGGCTCAAGATGGTCGCCGACCCATTTTACGGCGTTGTCGCCAACTTTAATGTTGTAAATAATGCCGCCTGTTCCCGGGAAAAATTCAGGATGTCCGTCAGGATTGATTCTTGCGCCCGTTGCGCGCGAAAGTGGGCTAGATACTGCGCCCTGTACGGAAATGATAGGTAATACGTCTTTGTTTGTTTTAAGCATTGAAGTACCTCCTAGTTTATAGTTTACATAAGTATATCACATATTTGCACTAAAGCAAATATGTGAATTTGGCGTGGTGCATCAGAGCCGCATTGCATGGTGTGTGAAGTAAGTGTTACACTGGAATCAAATAATTTGTAACGAAATCACGATATACACGTCTAACCAATGAAAGTATGAATCGGAAAGGAGGATGAGCGTGATTAATAATAAAGACCCGAACTTTGAAAAGCTCTACAACACATATTACATGAAAGTTTATTCGTTTGTCATGACAATGGCGAAAAATCCGACTACTGCGGAAGAAATCACGCAAAAAGCCTTCTTCAAAGCGATGACCACGTCAAAAAAACATCGCGGCGATTCCTCCGAATTTAGCTGGTTGTGCGCGATTGCGAAAAATTTGTTCATAGATGAGTTTAGGGAGAATAAGTGGAGCGCAGAGATTGACGCAAACGCCGCATCAGATACAAATGTAGAGAACATAGTCGTTGATAAAGATTCCGCTTTCCATATCCACCGGGCTCTTCATAGCTTGGAAGAGCCATATAAAGAAGTGTTTGAGTTGCGTGTGTTTGGTGAACTTGCGTTTCGCCAAATTGGTGCAAATTTCGGAAAAACCGAAAACTGGGCGCGCGTTACGTATCATCGCGCCAGGCTAAAAATTCAAGAGAGGGTGAAGCTGACATGAAAGTTCCTTGCGAAATTATCGCGGATTTATTGCCGCTATATTATGACGATGTTTGCAGCCATGCAAGCAGAGAGCTTGTTAAAGAGCATCTAAAAGACTGCGAAAACTGCGAAAACATGCTAAGTAAAATTAGAGAAAGCACGATAGAAGCGCGCTTGTTAAACGAGAAAGATGACGTCCTTACACGCCATATGCGCGCGATAAAGATGGAGAAAAGGTTAATTTTAGGCGTGATGGCGGCGATTGTGATATTTTTCGGATTTATGGCTTTTACGCACTTGCTTTCATACACGCCTCCTGAACAGCCGAGGTATTTTGAGAGCGGCGGGCGCAGAGGAATCAGCGCAGCCGCGCAATGGGAGCCGTTCTCGATCGCGCCCGGCAGACATAATAATCGTGCGAGCAGCTATATAAACACAATGAACTACAACGGGTTGTTCAGAACATGCAGCGAAACTCTTATGCCGGTTCCTGATTTGGTTTATTCTTGGCATGGGGTAAGTGACACGGTGTTTGAGTTTACGCTTCATGAAGGCGTTTTATTCCATAACGGTGAGACGCTATCAGCTCATGATGTCGTTGCGAGCTGGAATCATGTTCGTAACTATCCATACGCCGCGCATGTACATGAGAGGATTGTGCATTTTGAAGCGGTGGACGATTTAGTTGTGCGAATCGACACGCTAGAGCCGCATGCGCTGCTTTTCGATGATCTGGCTCATACGGGGAACATGATAATGCCTAGGTCTTTGATTGAATCGGGCAATGATTTTGGGGCTAACCCTGTAGGCAGCGGGCCGTTTGTTTCTACAGGAACAAGGCTTGGTTATGGAATGCGCCATTTGGCATTTGAGGATTACTTTGACACATCACGCGCGCCAAGGCTTGAATATGTGAACTTGCGACTTATTCACGACCCTCTTCCTAGGGGAATTGCCCTTGAGAGCGGCGAAATTGATTTTGATATATACCTAACGCGCAGCACCATTAACAAATATATCGTTCACCCCGATATAGAGGTAAGAGTCGTGCCCGGCACGGCGCACCATAAGCTAATTCTAAACCATGAAGCCCCACAGTTCCAAAACCCTTATGTGCGCCGTGCAATCGGCATGGCAATTGACAAAGAAGCGGCCATTATGGCGGCGGAGCTTTCAGAGCTTGCAACGCCGACATGGTCACAAACGCCTATATTGTTTGAAGGCAGCAACACTTTAGGCGCGTATAGCTTTGACCCCGAAGGTGCGCGTGAGCTGCTCCGAGAGCATGGAATAGACCCTGCGGACTTGAGCTTTACTATTATCGCAAACACCGAAGCAAGATTACGCATGGGCGTAGTTTTCCAATCAAACCTTGCTGATATCGGCATAGAAGTTCACGTTAGAATGGCTCCGCCGACCGACACGCTTCATTTGCCGTTTGAAGCGATATTCGGTGGATTTAGTTCCCCGACTTTCTTGAGTTATGTGCGCAGCGTGTTTTCTGGCGATAACATCGGCGGCTCAAACCGCGCCTACTTTCGAAACGAAGAGGTTGACGGGCTGATTAATCAGGCCATGGTGACGCTCGATCAAACTGCAAGAATCGCAATTTATCACGAGATATCGAGAACGCTAAATGAGAGCGTTCCTCATATTCCGACCCATATGAGCATGATTGCAAGGGGCTTTAACTCAAACCTAATAGTTCCCGAGGTATCTCCTGCGGGACTACATCTTAATATGGTGCATTGGGCGCAATAATCCCTTGCATTTTATACCTTTTTAGGGTATCATTACTTAGGCAGTGTGGGCATGAGTTTTGCAGGTGCCTTTTCGGCTAATTTTCCACCACTCTTCGCATATAAAATTCTTACGTGCCTTCTGGGCACGCGACGAATTTTATATACTCGATTGGTAAAAAATCAGCTCGTAAATTCGCCTGCAAAACTCATGCCCACACTACCCAAACTATCTTAGCTATCACAATAAAACATAAACGAAAGGCGGTTCGCTAATGGAACTAACTAGATTTACAAACTACAAGGACAAAATATTAAGCTCTTGCGGCAAAGTTATACTTGGTAAGGAAGACTCGATTCTCCTAACACTAATCTGCTTTGTCTGCTCCGGGCATGTTCTTATCGAGGACGTTCCGGGAACGGGTAAAACGATGCTTCTACGCGCCTTTGCAAAGACTATCGGCGGTGATTTTAAACGTGTCCAATTTACACCTGACCTTTTGCCGTCGGACCTTACGGGTATAAATTTTTATAACCAAAAACATAGCGAGTTTGAGTTCAAAAAAGGACCTTTGTTTGCTAATGTTGTATTAGCTGATGAAATAAACCGCGCAACGCCAAGGACACAAGCAAGTCTCCTTGAGGCAATGGAAGAGGGGCAAATTACTGTTGATGGTGTGACGCATATCTTAGAGCGTCCATTTATGGTAATGGCGACACAAAATCCGCTTGAATCATATGGTACTTTCCCGTTGCCGGACGCGCAAATTGACAGGTTCTTCATGCGTCTTTCGATGGGTTACATGCAAAGGGATCAAGAGCTTGACGTAATCGGCAGACGCTCGACCATTGACATCGTGGAGAGCTTGGAGCTTGCAGTTTCACACGAGGAAACGGAGTATATCAGAAATAATTATCAGCAAGTGAAAATATCTGATGATGTTAAAGGGTACATAATGGACATAATCGAGGCGACGCGCACGGAGTCGGGCTTTATTTCGGGCGTTTCCACAAGGGGCGCGATTGCGCTCTACAAGGCAGCTCAAGCGAAGGCCGCGCTTTCGGGTAAAGATTACGCGACACCGGAGGATGTAAGGTTTGTTGCGCCTTATGTTCTTATGCACAGGCTCAATATTGGCGGCGGCGCGCGGAGTGTATCGAGTGCTGAGTTGCTGGACGGAATTATTGCTAAGGTGAAGGTGCCTATCGAGGATTAATTAGGCAT
>Ga0123355_10002240_pt1 | contig 27302 bp, 29 predicted proteins | sample TergutEmb28metaG_3_FD_89872 | JGI IMG/M metagenome (GOLD analysis project Ga0123355, IMG submission 89872) | Embiratermes neotenicus P1 segment gut microbial communities from Petit-Saut dam, French Guiana - Emb289 P1 | ecosystem: Host-associated > Arthropoda: Insects > Digestive system > Gut ... | reverse complement strand
GAAGGTGAGAGTTTTCGCCGTGCGGCTGATTACCTCTATTGAGAAAATGCAACCGCTATCGCAAATGCTCCGTGTTTCGTATGTCTTGCCGATTTCAAAATTTTTCATATTCATTACCTCCGTATGGGTTTTAATCGTGTCGGGCGGCTCATTTCGCGCCGCTCATTTGTTACTGTAGTAACAGTATAGCGTCGGACAATGTTACTGTCAACACATTTTTGAAAATTATTTTATATTTTTGTGTTGACAGTAACACGCCGTATTTGCTATACTGTTATTGAAAGGGGGTGCAAGCATTGGTTGAGCGAATAAAAGCCGTGCGGCAAGACACCCAAAAAACCCAAAAAGATTTTGGTAAATCTCTCGGGGTGAGCCGGGACACATACGCAAGCTATGAGAGCGGGCGCGTTGTACCAAGCGAAACATTTATGCAACTGCTATGTAGTGTGTACAATGTAAATTATGAATGGCTCACAACCGGGCAAGGCGATATGTACGTTGAATCGCAAGAAGCGTATTTTGATACCCTTGCGGAACAATACGGGTTAGGCTTTTACGCCCGCAAAGTGCTTGATTTTTACGGCTCTCTTGACGTTGAACAAAAAAACACGCTTGAAATACTCATGCGTGATTTTGTCTACTCGGTTATTGAAACAGAAGCCGCCGCTGATGAGGACGCGCCGCCGTCGCCCGTTGATAATGTGATTGAGCGCATTGACCTTTACCGCGCCGCTGATAGCAAGCACGGTACGGAACATGAGGTTATCAAAGACGGGCAAGACACGTTGGACGGCTTAACGAAGATAAAAGGCAAGCACGTTGGCAAAAAGGAAGATTTCTAAAGTTTATAAATGACTGCCATACGGGAATACTATCCCGTGAGGTGGTTAATATGTTCAAAGCATACGGCAAGTACAAAAAGGTGCGTAATGCGGCGTGGCAAACTCTTATTGACAATGAGGTTGCAGCCCTCCCCGTGGACGTTGTAAAAATCGTAAACGACAACTGCATTACGCTATTAAAAAATAGTGACGCAAAAGAATTACGCGAAGGTGAATCGGGCGTAAGTATCTATGACGGGTCGGAATGGTTTATTGTGTATGACGATACCTTGCCGCTCGAACGCAAGCGGTTTACCGTCGCCCATGAGTTGGGGCATATCTTTTTAGGACACCCGCTTATTGCGGGCTTTCATAGGCGGGCAAACGCTACAACCTTGCCGCCTACCGAAAAGGAAGCCAATAGCTTTGCAATCCGCTTACTGTCCCCCGCGTGTATCTTGTGGGGGCTTGCGCTTCATAGCTCCGCCGATATAGCGGCGGCGTGTGAATTGCCGGACGATATGGCAAAAGAGCGGGCGGCGCGTATGACGGAACTGTACAAGCGGGGCAAATTCCTCACAAGCCCGCTTGAAAAAAGGGTCTTTGAGCAATTCAAAGAATATATTGAGCAAAATAAAAAGCCGCCCAAATAACGGGCGGCTACATAAAAGGGGTATTTCAACATGGCAAAAAAATTATGCGGTGTTTGTGACGCAAAACTCGGTATGTTTTCAACGAAGCATGAAATTAAAGACGGTGTTGTATGTGGTGATTGCGTCAACCTTTCTAAGCTCGACGCGGCAACGCTAAAAGGCTATGACACGCCCGCACTTGCCGCGCATATTGCCGCCGTTGCCCCGGATGTTGCCGCCTACAAGAAAAAAGAAAAGGCTTTTACCGCAACAAAGAGCGTTGAGAAGTATTTACTGGTTGATAGTAACAATAAATTATTTCGGGTCGGCAAGGACGGGTTTATTTTTGACTTTGCAGACTTGTTTAGTTTTGAGCTTTTGGAGGACGGCGAATCATTATTAAAGAGCGGCGCGGGTATGGCTCTTGCGGGCGGCATGGTTGCGGGAAGCTCGGGTGCGCTTTTGGGTGCTGTTTTAGGCAAAAGCACAAAAAGCGTGTGCAATACAATGAACATTGTAATTACCGTTAAAAATTGTCCCGTTGATACCCATTATATAAAGTTTATCGGCGGCATATTAAACAACGAGATACCCAAGAACTCAATCATATACAAACACGCGCAAGATATGGCACAACAATGTTTATCCGCTTTGCGGTTAATCGTTGACGAAAACGACACAAGCGCGGCAAGCGAACCCGCGCCCGCTCTTGTTGTAGCGGCGGAATTGCAAAAATTCCATGACTTGAAAGAAAAAGGCGTAATATCCGAAGCCGATTTTGACGCGAAAAAAGCGCAACTTTTGGGACTTTAATATTTTAAGCGGATAGTAAAGGCGGTGAGTGCATGGGTGCGGCGCGTAAGCTCAAAAATGAGCAAATCAATGTTGTAAATTATTATCGCTATTCAAGCCACGGGCAACAAGAGCAAAGCATAGAGGGGCAAGCCCGCGATTGCCGCGCCTATTGTGAGCGCATGGGGTATACTGTCGTCGGTGAGTATGTTGACCGTGCTTTGTCCGCCAAGACTGACAACCGCCCCGAATTTCGGCGCATGATTTCGGACGCATCAAAAAAGCAATTTCAATATGTTATCGTATGGAAGTTAGATAGGTTTGCGCGGAATCGCTTTGATTCTGCCATACATAAAGCCGCCTTGAAAAAGCACGGCGTAAAAGTGTTGTCGGTTATGGAAAACATAGCGGACACGCCCGACGGTGCGCTTTTGGAGGGCATACTTGAATCAATGGCGGAACACTACTCCGCCAACCTTGCGGAAAACGTCAAGCGCGGGCAACGTGAGAGCATACTAAAAGGGGCGCACGTTGGCGGGGTCGCTCCGTTCGGGTTTAAGAGCATACGGGACGGGGACAAGCTCCGCCTTGTGGCGGACGAAAAAAACGCTCCCATTATTCAATACGTCTTTGATGAATACGCAAAGGGCGTACCCAAAAAAGAAATTATTGCGGCGTTGACGGCTCGGGGCTTGCAAACCACAAGGGGCAACGCCCTCACGTTGGCAAGCCTACAAAAAGCCTTACGCAATAAAAAGTATATCGGTGTGTATATGTACGGTGATGAAATTGTCGAAGGTGCTTGTGACGCGCTCATTGATGTAGATACGTTTAACAAGGTACAACAAATGCTTGATAGCCGAAGCCACGGCAAGAACGCAAAAAAAGTACGGCAAGATTATTTGCTACGCGGTAAAGCCTTTTGCGGACATTGCGGCTCTCCGCTTGTTGGGGACGCGGGTACAAGTCGCAAGCGCAATAATGAACCGGGCAAGGTGTACCATTACTACGCTTGCGCTAAAAAGAAAAAACATCATACTTGCGATAAGAAAAACGAAAAAAAGGATTTTTTGGAATGGTACGTTGTTGAACAGACGGTTGAGTATATCCTATCTGCTGACCGCATAGAGGACATTGCGGCGCGGGTCGTTGCCGAATATGATAAAAATTTCAACGACACACGCATAAGAGATTATGAGCGGCAAATAAGGAAAATTGACGGTGAGGTTGACAAGCTCGTTGATATGATGATTGAGCTACCCAAACAAGCCGCTATCAAACTCGGGGAAAAAATAGAGGTATTGGAAACGCAAAAAGCTGATATTGAGTTAAACCTTGCTTCCCTCCGCATTGCAAACGGGCATAGGTTTACCAAAGAGCAAATTGCGGCATGGATAAAAACCTTTTGCCGCGGTGACGAACTCGACGCCGATTTTCAACGCCGTATTATAGACTTGCTTATAAATTCCGTATATGTATATGACGATAAAATTGTACTATACTACAATGTAAACGGCGGCAAACAAGTATCATATATTGAGCCAAGCGGCGACGGTGCGGGGCTTTCGCCCGCCGATATTGAGAGCTTGCACGGGTCGGGGCGTTCGGATAGTGAATACCCCTCCCCGAATAAAATCACTATTATTGCATATGCCGTAATAGTGATTTTTTATTGTTGTAAATACAAATTAATTGACAGAATGTGTAATTAAATGTAAAATTATATACATATTAATTATTATGGGGTTTTTTGTAATACGAAATATGTTGTGCAATATGTATATGTTTCATATGATTGAGAATGTGGGGCACATTTGAGTGAGTATTGAAATTATGAAAGCGATAACGTCATTTGTTTTGTTTGCGTCGATGGTTGTAGTTCGACAAGGCACAGGAGTCGAACAGGCTATCCTCGCATCAACATTAATATTTAGCATATCTTTTTTTGGTGATTTCTGGGTAGTAACGAAAATAAGCCCTGCTTTTAGTGAAAAGCCTACATTGTTTTCAAAATCCATAGGATTTATTGGTTGTTTATTATCGTTTGCAGTGTGCTTGCTGACGTTTATGAGCATGATAGGTGCATTGGAATTTAAAATTCGCGAATTTTATCCTACTCCTGTTTTTTATTTATTGCAAGGAACGGGAAGCATGGTTAGTATTCCTTCAATTGAAATTACACAAATTTTATTTTTTTATTATTTGTTACCCGCAATATTACATTCGCTGTTATTTATGAGAGCTTTATGTTTAAGTCAACGAAAACAAAAATATACGTTAAAAGATGGCGTTATTACAAAATGAGGAATATAAAATGATACATACACTGATGTTGATTTTGTTAGGATTAATGATATTGTTGTTGATTTCATCAATCTTTTACTTTGTATATGGAAAATATCTTGATTATTTATCTTATAAAAAAAGAGAAATTGTAATTCCGCAAGATGAATTATCCTTTTTTCTAAATAAAATAAAATTACGTGAGATTGAAAATAATAAATTATCGCATGTTCAAGTAGTTGAATTAAATTCAATAAATTGCAATGGTTTTTTTGAGATGCAAATAACAGATATTACAACTTTCGATGTTGATATGGATTCTGTTTATAACGAATTTAAAAATTATAGTTTGCGTGATGATAATATATGTCTCATTGAAAGAAGGACTTAAAATGACAAATGCAAATTCTTTGTATGTATGGCAAATGCTAGATAATCTTGCTCGTGAAATATGCAATGATGCAAAAAATACAATTGTATATGAACCAGAGTGTAAATTAGCGTTTTTGTCTGTATATGATGAATTAAAAGAAGAATATAGTAAAATTAAAACAAGTGAATTGCCAATACACAGGCATGAAGACGCAGCTTGTTTAGTGGCAGCTGTACAAAGAATAAAACCGCTAAAAACAATAAATAATAATGAAGTTATTGATGGTGCTTTGCCAAAATATCTTTCACAATATCCAAATGAATTGTTAGCTATTTTCGCAGCTCTCTCTGTAATAAAAAAACAAATAAGAATTATATTTGAACATGAAGAAAATAATGAACGATTATATTGTTATGGAAAAAATAAAATTGAGTCGTTTCTTAATGCGGGGTTTCGGTTTCCTTCAACATGCTGTATAGCGCACGAAAATTATGTAATATGGTTAGCAAAAGCAATTTCAATGGGATCGCCAGATAAGTATATGTTATATTCAATAGCAAATATATTGTTTTTGTTAGAAGCATATAATTTTAAATTAAACACAAACGAAACTATTGATGGGAATAAATAATAAGCGAAGATATGCGTTTTATGATTGGAATCAATATATGACTGTATATAACAGTAGTTTAAAAATTATTTTTAATAAATGTAATTAAAATACAATAAGCAATAATTAATTTATATGTATATTGCATGTGCGGTTGTTTTAAATTGATATAACAACCGCACACTTTTTTTTACAAAAATATCCGACTTACCAGCGCCGACCGCTCCAAAAACGGGGTCTTGGTATCATGGGTTGGCCGCGGTCGCAATCTTCGCCGCAATAGTTGGGTTGGTGGGTGGTGAAGTCGTTGTGACATACTTCTTTGCGTTCTCTTACGACATCGCGGGTGTTAAATTCGTGCTCGTGGATGACGTCATATTCATTGATGATATCGTGGCGGTGTTTGACTACATGTTCATGTCTGATTACGCGTTGGGAGCCCGGGCAGTTGAATACTTGCCTTCTTACCGGTTCGTGGCCGCATTGATGGCAGCCGTTTGTGCAATTGCAATTCATGGGTCTATCTCCTTCACTAATATTAATACGTGCTATTAGGGTATGTACCATTTGAAAAAAGGTGCTTATTGGCACGATGCGCCTTGTGTGGCATAGGATGTCATTATCTATGCCGTAAGGAGCTTAAAATGGGAAACGGATTTTTACATGTTGAAATTAGCGCATCTTGTGATGGTAAGCCAATAATCGGTGCGAAAGTCACGGTTTACAACGAAGAGGGGATGCTACATGCCGCGGAAACGAACGTGCGCGGGCAAATAGATGAATTTGTCGTGCCAACCCCGCCGAACACGCATGCGCCGGAAGAAAACTATGTATATACCCCTTATGCCGTTTGCGATGTGAAGGTGGAAGCGGAAGACTATGTCACCATGGTTTTCTTGGATGTGATGGTTTTTGATGCGGAGCGAAGTGTGCTATCGGCGAGGATGGTACCCGCAGTGCAATTGGGTGAATCAATGGAAATACAAACACCGCCGCATGACCATGTAAAACCAAACGAGCGTGAAGTCGTGTTTGAAGACGAAGCCGTGGAGGCTTTTAATCAAATCGTACCGCCTATCGGTATATTGCCGCAACCATCCGTGCGGGAATTTTCGGTTACAATTGGTACGGGTGATGCTTCTAGGGGCAATGCATGGATTTTGACACCGTCGCAACGGCCCGATTTGCGGGGGCATTGGTATGCCGGGGGCACAAGGATTGAAATATTTGCGTCGCCGTCACCCAATTTTATTTTTAGTCATTGGACGTTTACGAATTTAACGACGGGGCGTGTGTCTTCGGGTGGCCAAGCGCATAGGGTGCTTGATGTTTGGAGCAACATGATGATAACGGCGCATTTTGCGGTGCAGCAGCCGGTAAGGCCGCGTCCACCCATAAGACCGCGCCCCCCCATCATGCCCGCACCGCGTCCGCCGATAAGGCCACGGCCGCCCATTACACCTGCACCGCGCCCGCCTGTTCAGCCGCGGCCACCGGTAAACCCACGACCTCCCATCGCGCCTGCACCCCGGCCACCGATACAACCCCAACCGCCGGCAAGGCCGCAACCTCCCATCGCGCCCGCACCTCGGCCACCGATACAGCCCCAACCGCCGGTAAGGCCGCAGCCCCCCGTTGCGCCCGCGCCACGCCCGTCGGTAAGACCCGTACCGCCAATGGGTATGCTTCCATCGGAAATATAAAACGGCTTCGCTATTAATAATGAAACGCCAGTCGGTCGCAAGTTGCGACCAACTGGCGTTTTTGCTTGGAGTGTGTTCTACGGAAGCAAAGGGAGAAATGCTGATTTTATGGTATAATTGCCACATACGAAAGGAGTTTTACCCATGTCCAAGCCATTAGTAGCCATCGTAGGCCGCCCCAATGTGGGCAAGTCTACTTTATTTAACCGCATCACCGGCACCAAAACCGCCATCGTGGACGATGCCCCCGGCATCACGCGGGATAGGCTGTACGCCGATACGGAGTGGCTCAATCGCCCCTTCACGCTCATAGACACTGGCGGGCTCGACCAAGACGCGGACGATATCATCACCAAGCACGTGTACCGCCAAGCCGAAGCCGCTATTGAAACGGCGCATGTGATTATTTTCTTGTGCGATATCAAAAGCGGCGTGGTGGATGCCGACCGCCAAGTGGCTGACGTGCTGCGTCGTTCTAAAAAGCCCGTGGTGCTGGCAGTCAATAAAGTGGATACCCCGCAAAAAGCGCACGACGAATTGTATGAATTCTACGAGTTGGGCATTGGCGATCCGGTTCCCATTTCTGCTGGACAGGCGTTGAATTTGGGCGATTTGTTGGACGATGTGGCCGCACACTTCCCCAAGGGTGGCGAAGAGGAAGAAGAAGATACCCGTATCAAAGTGGCCATCGTAGGCCGTCCCAACGCGGGCAAGTCGTCGTTGATTAACAAGATTTTGGGCGAGGAGCGCGTGATTGTATCGGACATCCCCGGTACCACGCGGGATGCGGTCGATACCTTCGCCACACGCGATGGCAACGATTATCTGTTCATCGACACGGCAGGGCTGCGCCGCAAATCGCGCATCAAGGAGAACATCGAGCGGTATTCCATCATCCGCGCCATCGCCGCCATCGAGCGGTGCGATGTGTGCGTGCTGCTCATTGACGCGGAGGAGGGTATCAGCGAGCAGGACACCAAAATCGCAGGCATCGCCCACGAGCGTGGCAAGGCTGCCATCATCGCCGTCAATAAGTGGGATAAAATCGAAAAAGACGACAAGACGATGAAGGAATTCGAAGCCAAAGTGCACCGCGAGTTGGGTTACATGCCCTACGCCGCGCAGATGTATATCTCCGCCCTCACCGGCCAGCGCGTGGCCAAGTTATTCGCCGAAATACACGCCGCGTACCAAAACCACGCCATGCGCATCTCCACCGGCACACTCAACGAAGTCCTCATCGAGGCCACCGCCATCCACGCGCCGCCCACAGACAAGGGTAGAGCGCTGCGGATCTATTATATATCGCAGGTGTCTATCAAACCGCCCACGTTTGTGCTATTCGTCAACGACAAGCGGCTCATGCACTTTTCGTATCAGCGGTTCTTGGAAAACAAAATCCGCGAGGCGTTTGGTTTTGCGGGCACGCCGCTGCACTTTATCGTGCGCAACCGCGGCGAGAAGGAATAACGGACGGCACGACAACAGAATTAATAATTGGATAAAGCCCAATCAGTTGGTGGCAAATTGCCACCAACTGATTGGGCTTTTTTTGATGTTCTGATAAAATGCGCGGGAAGGGTGGGGATGGTGTGAAAAAATTTATCATCGTGTGTATATTGCTGCTGGTTTTGTTGATTCCCGTAACACTACGGGCGACAACGGATGCGATAAATTCACATCAATCACAGATATTAGTGAACGGTGAAGTCTTTGAAGTGGGTATATTTACGACATATGGCACGGGACCGTATTTGCGATTGGCAGATGCGGCTTATTTATTTCGTGATACATCAGCGCGATTTGACGTGCGCACTCCGCCGGACGACCGGTGGGATATTTGGATTGTACGGGGTGCACCTTACACGCCAACGGGCGCAGAGTTTGCGCCTGTCGCGGACGCACATTGGGGATTGCCCAGCGGTTATGGGGGCAATGACTTTGTGAATGAGGTCATGCAACGCGTCGTACTGGGTATCGACGGCGAGTCGGAACCTGCCTTCACATTTGTGGTGAATGCAATGATGCCTACGGGCGATGCATGGGTGGATATAGCGCAACGTGAAATATTGGACGCAATGATTGCCGACGGCGATGTTTTTGTGGATATAACGCGTCTTGCGGCGTTGTTGGGATTGGATTACAAAACATGGTGGGGGCATTTTCCAAGGTGCAGCATGCACGGGTATATATATGTAGAGGCTTGTGGTTGCTTACCTCAAACGCCATGGGAAAATATTGATGTTGAAGGCGTATGGGTGGGATTCAAAACCGAGACACGCGCGCCTGCATCACCACCCGATTCGCCGAAACCGCAAGAATTGGTGGCATTATTGCAACAATTATCGGGGTTGTGGATAGACACCGCGCATTTTGACAGCCCCATTGTGGACGAAAGCACCGTGTGGCCTGCGGAGTTGCAAATATCACAACATGGATTTAACCGCCCATTTTTTAATTCCATCGCTCCGATGCATCGCATAGTTGAACAAAGGAGTATGCAACAGGAGTGGGAAACGCGGTGGTGGGTACCTGTCTCTATGCGTGAATTAGAAGACGGTCGAATCGAACTCACCATAAGCCAGCCAGAACAAGCACAATTGATTTGGCACATGACAGGCGTTTGCCAAGAAGCAAATCTGAACCAACAGCCACGTTTTGATGACCATCGCGTGGTGGTGGATATCACTGCGACGCCTATTGATATCTTTACGCTGTATATCGACGATGTACCACACGTCATGCGCCGCAGAGGCAACACTTGGGAAGATATTGCTGAAGTACGTTATCAAGTAGAACGTGCAGATTGCGGCGGCGTGCAATTACGCTATTTGTTTGGCGCGTGGTCGCTAAGCTGGCGCGAGGAGCGGGAATTTCGCATATATCGTACACTTGCATCGCCAGGTTTCACAGCGCGGCAAATCGTTCCCGATGCATACTTTATGCCATTGAACATGGAGCTGCTTTTCAGCGCAACGGAAATAGACCCGACCGATCACATTGTATTTGAATTTATCGACAACACCGCGTCGTTTGGCAATGTGTATTACTATTCATTTTGGAATATGTACACGGAAATTCGGTGGTGGCAAACGCACCGCTACCATCACACGCACATGCTAACCATCCGCGTGGACACCACCGAAGTGTTGGAAGCACCAGAACCGCCAGAGGAATCGGAATTGCCGGAGGAGCCGGAACCGCCGGAGGAACCGGAACCGCAAGAAGAATCAGACCAAGAGCCACAAGAATATAAAACCCTTGTGTATGACGAAACCCTATACGAAACATCTAACGCGAATCGTAAAATATTAATAATTATATTAATCACATCCGCCATAATCGCCGTTATCGGTGTTATATTTGTCGTTACAAAAAAAATCGCGCAAAAAAGCGCGAATAATTGAAGTATGTACATGCAAATGATATAGTCAAAATTGATTATAACCGCAAATGAAAGGATGAGCGCCATGGAATATCCTGTAGCTGAAATGTTCGCCAACGGGACGTATATTAAACCGATTGTAAAAAAGAAGGAATTTTACAAGGGTGGCATGTTTGCGTTGGAGCGGCGCTTTCATCGTGCGGTTGCACCGTTTGTGGGCGCGTATGAAGAGTTTCAGGTACGGACAGAAGGCATGGCGAATTATAATATCATCGGCGTTATGTGGGATTATGTTGCGTTGGATGATTAGGGGCTGCCTACTTCACAAATGCGGTGAAAATCCGCTTGGGGGTTGAATTACCGGAGGTGGGTAGGGTGCCTTCGATAAATTTGGCAGAATCGGTTTGTACATATTGAGTGGTAATGGTGATGGCTTCGTTGGGTTTGGCCTCGGATAAATAATTGATGTCGAGTTGTGTCCATGGGGTCGTCGCGGGCGCATTTTGCGTTAGCGGGAAGGCAGCATTGCCCACCAAGTCGCCGTAGACGGCGTTGTTCATATGGGCGTTTGTGTCCGTATCGGCGTAGCGCACCGTGTGGGTGAAGGTGTGAATCGGTGCATTGGATGCATCGGCGAGGTGGGTGATTTTCGCGGGGGCGATTTGTACGCCGCAGTCGCCCATGAGCAACGTGGATGTATCGATTGGCAGTGCCGATGCCTTTAATATTTTGCGATGATTTAAATCAAATAAAAGCCACAAACTTGCCCATTCGAGCAGTTTGTGGCCTTTTTTATTGTGCATAGCGCCTTTGCGGATGAACAGGCCGCGTTCGATGGCGGCAGGCCAAGTGCGGATTTTCCCTTCTTCGCCGTAGTGGGGCAGGCGTTGAATGCCGTCGGCTTCACACACCCGCGCACTGAAGCGCTGCAGGACAAAGCTCATGCCCAACGGTGCCATTTGTGCGTAGCCGATGCCCAAATCGGTGGCGTTTTCGTCCGCCGCAATGTGCACCATCCGCAACAATGCCGAAAATTTGAGCCAACCGTGGCAATCCAAGTCGTAGTAACTGATGCGGTGGGGATAGGCGGTCATAAGAAGCCTCCTAGTATTGTTTTATATCGTGATTCCAAATAACGTACACGCATTTTGCCAAGTTTGCATACGCACGGCTTCGGCTGATGTGTTTTTGATGGCGGCGATGGCGTCTACGACGAAGGACAGATAGACCGACTCGTTGCGCTTGCCGCGGTGCGGCACAGGCGTTAGGTAGGGGCAGTCGGTCTCCAGCAACAGCTTGTCCAACGGCATCGCCTCAACAACGGCCCTGAGCCGCCCGGTTTTGTCATACGTCAAAATGCCGCCAATGCCCAAAAAAAAGCCCAACGAAATATATCGCTCGGCCAAAGCCACATCGCCGGGAAAGGCATGAATTACCCCACGGCGGTGCGGCGACGCTTCAATAATAGCAAATGCCTCTTCGTCCGCATCGCGCGAATGAATCACCACAGGCAAAGCGCAATCATGCGCCAATTCCAACTGCCGCAATAACCACCGCCGCTGTACCTCCGGCGGTGAAAAGTTGCGGTTAAAATCCAAACCAATTTCGCCAAAGGCAACGACCTTGTCGTGCTGAGCCAACAAACGCAACTCGTCCATAGCACGCTCGGTCAATGTCTTAGCATCATGCGGATGCACGCCCACGGTAGCGTAAACATGCGGATACCGCTCCGCCAAAGCAACCGAAGCGCGCGAAGCCTCCATACTGCATCCCACATTAAGCACCGCACCCACGCCACACGACGGCAATGATGTTAATAACTCGGCACGGTCGCCATCATATTGCTTATGATCATAATGCGCATGCGTCTCAAAAATCGTATTCATAAAAAATCCATCCCGTCCATAGGGGTTAATGGGCGAATCAAATCATAAACAAAGGAACCAACGTAGAAGTCAGGGAGCGAGCCAAATCATAAAGTAAGGAACCAAAATAGGGGTCAAGGGGCGAATCAAATCATAAACCAAGGAACCAACATAGGGGTCAAGGGGCGAGTCGCCCCTTGCGGGTCCGGTGCCGGCTAAAGCCTTATTTGGCAGCGCCCGGGGTCTTAATCTTTCGACCTTCGTCTTTTAACCTTATCCTTTAACCTCAGCAGCTTTCTCCACCCTCGGAAAAGCCGCCAATCCCTTCTCAACCTTCACGCCACGCGGCAACGCACCAAAATCCTTCGCCGACTCCCATGTCGCCAAAGCCGCGTCCGTGATGCCCAACTGCGCGCGAATTACATCGGGCGTGCGTGTCAAAACCGGCGCGGACACGATGGCCATGATGCGCAGGACTTCTGCCAAGTGGTACAAGACATTGGCCAATTCGGCACGTTTGGTGGGGTCGGCGTCGATGGTCTTGGCCATGGCCCACGGCGCGTTTTCGTCGATGTATTTGTTGGCGCGGCGCACAAGGTTCCACGCCTCGTTGAGCGCGTCGGAGAATTGCAATTTGTCGTAATGGGCTTCGACTTTGGGCACCATGGCGGCAGCCAGCGCGGTCAAGTCAGCGTCGTAAGGTGACGGTGCGGAAATGTCGGGTAGTTCGCCGCCGAAGTATTTTTCCACCATGCCCACGGTGCGGGAGAGGAGATTGCCCAAATCATTGGCTAAGTCGGCGTTGTAACGGTTGATGATGCCGTCGTGGGTCAAGTTGCCGTCAGGCCCGAAAGCAAATTCGCGCAGCAGGTAATAACGCAACGCCTCCACGCCGAATTCTTCGACATAGGGCGCGGGGGCGATGGCGTTACCCAGCGATTTGCCCAATTTCTTCCCTTCAATTTGAAGGAAACCGTGCCCGAAAATCATCTTGGGCAATGGCTCGCCCAACGCCAGCAAAATGCACGGCCAAATAATCGTGTGGAAGCGTGTGATTTCTTTGCCCACAACGTGCACATCGGCAGGCCAATATTTTTTGTAATCGCTGTCGTCGTCGGACATAAAACCCAGCGCGGTGGCGTAGTTGGGCAGCGCATCTACCCATACATACATGACATGACCGGGGTCAAAATCCACCGGTACGCCCCATTTGAAGGACGTGCGCGACACGCACAAGTCGGTCAGGCCGGGCTTGAGGAAATTGTTAATCATTTCGTTGCGGCGGGAAGGGGGGGAGATGAAGTCGGGGTTGGCTTCGATATGCGCTTCCAATTGCGCCTGATATTTACCTAAACGGAAGAAATAGCATTCCTCGCTGATGCGTTCTACCGGGCGGCCGCAACCTTCGGCGGTGCAAACGAGATTGACCTTGCCGTCGGCATCTTTGAGTTGCGATTCGGTGTAGAAAGTTTCGCACGGGGTGCAATAGAGGCCTTCGTAACTGCCCTTGTAAATGTCGCCTTGATCGTAGAGTTTTTTGAAGATTTTTTGCACCGCCGCCATGTGCGCGGGGTTGGTGGTCCGTTGGAAATAATCGTATTCAATGTCCAGCATTTGCCACGCGGCCTTGTATTTGACGGCCAAGTCGTCGCACCACTGCTGCGGGGATACGCCTGCTTCGGCGGCGGCACGTTCCACTTTTTGCCCGTGTTCGTCCGCGCCGGTTAGGAATTTAACATCGTAGCCGCGCTGCTTTTTGTACCGCGCCAGCGCGTCAGACGCGACAGTGCAATACGTGTGCCCCAAATGCGGCTCGCCGTTGAAATAATAAATGGGCGTAGTTACATAGAAAGTTTTCATTTTTATGGCTCCTTATGAATGTTTCATGAGATTTGCAAGATTTTGGGGGATTATAGCACAAACTCCATTTGTCGGTCATACGGTTCGCGCGTGGTAATTGCGGTGTTGATTTCTGCCGCATCTACGCAACCAACGCGAAAGTAAAAATGTTGTGATTCTTCGGACGAATGCGTGGAAATGTAGAGTTTGCGTGCGCCGCATTGCCGCGCATGATCCGCCACTACCGCGAAAAGGGCTTTGCCAATACCCAATCCGCGATACTCTCGCGAGGTGTGCAATTGGATGAGTTGTAAATATTGCCCACTACTACCCCACGCAACACCCGACAAACTAGCAAATGCAATGAGATGCCCGCGCACATTAAACACACCCCAAACCGTACCGCCGCCATCCATACAACGCGGCAAGTCGATGGTGATGATTTCGTTTTTTTTTGCATTGTCCCAATCGTCGATGAAGGGGATGTCTTTCAACACCCAAGCGCCGTTTTCATGCCGCCAACATTTTTTTACTTCTTGATAACGTGTGAAATGTTGGAGCAAATTCGGGGTCAAGTCATCCGGTGTTAGTTTTTTTATCTTATATTCCATTGCGTCCAATCCCTTCGGTGCAGCTGCGTAAATCATAACATGCGGTGAATGCAACATCAAAAAAAGTGCATCATTTTGCATGATGCACAAAAAAATCGAACATATGTATCATTTGGACAAGCCGTGTGTTAGTATATGCGCGTACAGTCGTGGGACGGCTGGCTTCACGTCTTTTTCGCCCTATCAATGGCAGAAAGGAGGTGAATGCTTATGGAATCTTTTAACTTCGTGGATTTGTATGCCTTTTTACAAACCGCCTTGGGCATGATTTTAGCCTATTTGGCTGGCCGGCACTCAATAAAACGCAAGAAAAAAGGCCGCCCACCGTGCAAGGAATGCGGCCTTGATCATGAAAACGATTAAGACGTAAAGCCAGCCGGAAGCGACTGTGCAATACAACAGGTTGTGGTTACTAGCCATAACCTGTTTTTATTATATCCAATTTTAAAATTCGCTGTCAACACTTTTCAGGTATTTTTTACCGCTGCACTTGCCCCCATGCGGCTTGTAATTGTAAATCTTCTTCAAAAGTGAGTGTGCCTACGCGTCGTGCCAAGTCTTCATCCATTGCTACAATGATGCAGGGGGTGATGCCTGTGCCGTGGATGGAGATGCCGTTGGGAGTGTAATAGCGTGCGATGGTCATCTTGATGGCGTTGCCGTCGGTGAGGTACATGAGGTTTTGTACGGTACCTTTGCCGAAGGATTGCGTGCCAACGACGGTGCCCACGTTTGTGTCTTGTACGGCGGCGGCCAAGATTTCGGATGCGCTGGCGCTGCGGCCGTTGACTAGGACGGCCAGTGGCAGGCCGAGTTGTTCGGCGGAGGTGATGGCGTATTCGCGGCGGCCGCCTGCATGTTCGGTGTAGGTGGCGTGTACGTCCGGCGGCAGAAATTGGTTGGTGATATGAATAACCGAAGTCATCAACCCGCCGGGGTTGTTACGCACATCAATGACCAGCCCCGTCATGCCTTGTTCGGTGAGTTCTTCCAATGCCAGGTTAAATTGCCCCGGCGTTACACGGTCGAAGGAATCGATGCGGATGAGCCCTACATGGTTATCCAACATTTCGTGCGATACGGTGGGAACTTCGATGAGCGCGCGGATGATTTCTACGTCAAAATCGATGCCATCGCGTCGTAGGGTCAGGGTTACAGCCTCGCCCACGGGGCCGCGTATCAGATTGACTACATATTCCTGCGAATGGCCGATCATGTTGGCGCCATCGACCGCGATAATGCCGTCGCCAGACAACATGCCCACACCTTCTGCCGGCGACCCGCGAAACACCGCGCCTACCGTAAGCGTCCGCGTTTCCGGATCCATGAAACTGGTGATGCCGATGCCCGCAAATACCCCGGCTGTGCGCGCTTGGAAGGCTTGCAACGCTTGTTGATCAAAGAATTGTGTGTACGGGTCATCCACGGCGTCCAGCAAACCGCGATACATATTGGTCAGCAGTTCTTCCTGTTCGAAGGGGATGATGGAGTAGCGCTCCAGCATGCCCAGGATTTCGGAGACGATGACATCGGGGCGCGCGGTGTCGCCCCATTGCGCCCGCGTGGAATACCCAATGGCTGTAAAAGTAATGATCACGGCGATAAATGCCCCCGCCGCCAGGCCGATTAAAAATGATTTTATATTCATGCGCGCCTCTTTTCGCAGTTTCTGCACGGGGCAAATTCGTGTAGCCCAAACCCCGCCACCAATATATATGTACGCAAAGCGCAAAATAGTCAAGCGTGGAAAAATTGAGCGATTAACGCCATTTACCCCGCGTGAATGCGCTTTTGCTTTTTTGGCGGTTCAAGTAGGCCTTGATGACCGCGCGGGTTTCGTCGGCGGTTTCTATGGTGAAGGCCAGCCGCCCGTGCGTCAATCCGGTTTTTTCAATGGGTGCCAATTTATCCGCTACGTAAAGGGGTACGGCGTTGTACACCGTATGCCCATGTACTGGAAAATTCGCGCCGGTGCGGTCGGTGAGTATATCCGTACCCTTGTGCAACGCTACACCCAGCTGCATCAACGGCAAGCGGCCATAAATGACGGCCTCGGTGGGGATGGGTTTGATGATATCGCGGATTTGCGCGGTGTTAAGCTCGGGGTGCAGGGTGGCGCGCGCCACGCCCAAATCTTGTAACAACGCCAACGTGTCCGAATTAAAGCAATGCAGGGAGAAATCTGTCACGCACCCCGGTGTAACCTCGCCAATGGAACGCGCATATCGCTGCACCACCGTTATACCAAAGTCGGCGCAAACATGCGCCTGCTTGGCGGTCAAACATGTCGCCACAAAGGTAATCATTTGCGCCCCCCACCATACGGATTGGACAGTGCGTCCATGTACATGCCCGCCGAATGCCCGTCAAAATACCCCGCCGTGTACCCCCCGCGGTTGAAAACGGCAAACAACCGCTCCCGCTCTTTGCTGGAAAGCACGCCGCCATCCAACACCTTGCGGTACGCACCCACGACCGTGCGCACGTATTCCTCACCCTTCATGCGGCCTTCGATTTTAAGCGACGCGATGCCCATCTGCGCCAACGTGCCCACGTGGTCAATCAAGCATAAATCTTTGAGGCTCAACAGCGGCGCAGCGGAAGGGTTGTTGCTTTGCGCGGGGGGGAATGGTTTGCGCGTTTTGATGCTGCCCGCCGTGTACGGCAAGCGGCACGGCTGCGCGCATCCACCACGATTGGCACTGCGCCCACCCGCTGCACCTCCCAAAAACGCGCTCATCAAGCACTGCCCCGACTCCGACGAGCACAACGCCCCGTGCACAAACACTTCCAGTTCCACGTCCGTACCTGCAGCGATTTCGCGCAGTTGTACCGCTGATAATTCCCGCGCCATCACCACGCGGGTATATCCCAACCGCCCCAACGCTTGCACATCGGCCAAGGTTTTGGCGGTCATTTGTGTGCTGGCATGCAACACCGCCTGCGGAAACATCTTGCGTATCCGCGCTCCCAACCCCAAATCCTGCACAATAAAAGCCGTCGCACCCAAGTGGTTAGTGTGACTAACCACTTGAATCGCCACATCCAACTCGCGGTCGGTCATGAGCGTATTCACCGCCAAATGCACCGCTGCGCCGTGCTGCCGCGCATAAGCAATCGCCTCCGCCAGCGCATCGCCGTGGAAGTTCTTCGCATTGGCGCGTGCGCTAAATTTAGCCGCGCCCAAATATACCGCATCGGCACCGGCTTTGATGGCGGCACGCAATGTTTCCGGGCTGCCCGCGGGAGCCAAAAGTTCAAGTTTTGTTTTCATGCAACCATTGTACCTGTCGAATGTCTCGTGTCGCAAGCTCCCCATGACATTCAACCTGCCAAATGTCTCGTGTCGCAAGCGATAGTCGCGTTAAGAAACAAATAAGAATTAATTAAAGACCGGTTAAGAATTGGCATTGTAGAATGGGTTTGCGATTGAAACAAATCCGCATACGCGGCAGAGGAAGGTTGACAAAGAAAATATAAGATTACAGAATATATCCAATAGATACATCCAAGGAGGTGCGCAATGCTTGATTATATCCTGATCGGTATGGTTTTGGACAAAGAACAAACCGGATACGACATTAAAAAAGGAGGTAGAAAACAGCATCGGCAATTTTTACAAAGTAAGCTACGGGCGTATGTACCCCACGCTCAAAGACCTAACGGACAAAGGATTGCTCGATTCGAGTGTACAAATGCAAGGTAAGCGGCTCAAGCGGTATTACAAAGCAACCGCCCAAGGACGAGAAATGTTTATGGCATGGTTATCCGCCCCCATAGATATAAAAGCCGCCGGCGAGGCGCAACTGGCACAAATTTTCTTCTACGGCGAATTACCCAAAACAATACGCGACCAACGCTTACAAGAATATGAAATCCTCGTCCAACAAAGGCTCATGCAATTCGAAAACATCGCCAATATACTGCCCACCGAGGGCATGAGCGACTCAGATTACTACGGCATATCCACGCTATACTACGGCTTGCAAAACAGCCACAACGTCTTGCGCTGGATTCGATTCATCAAGGAACAAAAGCCATTTTCGGAATTTATTAAACCTTACAATCAATAAGGAGGACGTATCATGACACAAGCCATGAATTACTATTCAAACGCACCACAAATGGAAAGAAAAACCGACGGGTACGCAATCAAACCGGTAAGAAACACCATGCAATTAATCAGCATGGTCAACGGCATCGTAGGCGGCGCATTACTGGTCGTCAGTGCCATCCTGTTTTTCGTCAGTTTTGCGGTGGGTGACTATCCGGGCGCGGTGATGGGCCTTCGCTGGGCAGCCATAGGGGTTGCGTTCGGCGGCATCATCGAATGCACCATCTCGGTCATCTTCCGCGCAATCGTGCGCAAGCAACAAAATAAATTGGAATTACTCAAAACCACCGGCATCAATTATTCCGCAACCATCACACGCATCGTTCCGCGGCACGGCGTAACGGCCGGTGGCAGTCGTTCCGTGCACGCAGAATGCACCTACACCAACAACGAGGGCAAAACCTGCTTGGTAAAAAGCAATTCATTTATGTACGCAAATGCGGCTTACAACGCAACCGTATACGTCAACCCCCACGACCCCCACGATTATGCCGTAGAAGTCTACACCGCCCCCCACACATCATCCGTCGAACACGACTACCGGTAAGGCTGTACGATGAGTAAAGAATGGTATCTCCAAGCTTATAATAATGGTGATCCGCAATTTATTCCCCATGCCCAAATTCATGCGGTGCTTTCGAAATATCCAATCAGAATAGAAGAGGCATACGTAGTAGTCACCATACCCGAAGGCAATGTAGATTTCTACATGGATTGTCCAAATGAAATATCAGATATAATGATTGCAAAGCCGCTAGTAAGCCCCAACCTTAATCAAATTATCTATGAAATTATGCAATGCGGAAGATTTATATTTTTTGCACCCGACGCAAAATTTCCAATTGTTTTGGATTCCGAGGTAATGGATCACTTGCCAATTGATATGTTGGATGCCCTAGGCAAACCGAAATTAGCAGATAATCCAATAATGTTTTCCAGGTTATTGCAAGAAATGTATTTATAGTGGTGCATCAATGTTACAACACAAAAGAGGGTTGATTCGCTAAGCGAATCAACCCTCTTTTCTTGTTTTGTATCAAAATTACATTCGTTCGCGGGTGTCTCCCAATAAAGTGAATCATCCGTCCCGTCGATAATTAGCTTGTATTACAGCCGTATCAACTCCGCAATGCTCATCGCAATATTATCAAGGATGTCGAAGAACTTGTCATTCAAGTCGTAATACTTGCCGTTGGGCTTGGTCACCGGGTCGTAGGCATCGATGGATTCGCGGTCTTTGCGGGCTACAACGTAGGTGGTGACGTTGCGCGCTTGCAGCATTTCGCAGATATTGGCCACGAATTTGCCGCTTTCGGTGGGAACGTGGGGTGGCGCGTCGGTGATTAATATAAAGATATTACGCGCTGCTCCGTCGTCGCGGTGTGAGTTAAGCAGCTCGACACCCGTTTCCAATGCGTCAAGCGAGGATTCGGGGATGTCGCCGCCATACGTGCGCGGGATATTTTTGACTTGCTTTTGGAATTTGGGGATATCATCGGTGAAGTTGTATACGCTGGGTTTTTCCTTCTCGCCCAAATCGCCGAAGCCGATGAGCCCGAGTTTGTATGCCGCGCCCTTGGAAGCGAGGATGTTGGCAAACTCGATGGCGCGGTCTTTGACGCCGTTGATATAAGTGTCCATCGAGCCAGTGGTGTCGATGATGAACACGACATTGACTTTGTCGCTGCCGCCGGTGCTAATGCCGCGCTTAGGTGGTGGGGCGGTTTTGGTGCGGTCAAATTCTGCGCGTTCGGCACGGCCGGTGGCCAGGTCGGTCACGTAAACTTCGAAGATGTTGTTCTCGTCGATGGCGTAGGTGATTTCCAATTGGGTGGTGCCCGTCAAGCCGCTGAGTGCCACCGTGCCCACGTATTTGCGGTCAGCTTCTTGCCCTTCTTCCCATTGAAAAACATCCACGTTAACACGCGTGGCACCCGACATGCTGGCGAAGTTGGAGTCGGTAAAACGCGACGGAATGGGGCTGCCCATGGGGATGATGGGGATGGCCTGCCGTTCCATCGTGGCGATGTTGGTAACGGCCTCGGTACCAAACACATGGCGCGACACTTGCCCCACCTTGACGTTGGAAATGGGCAGGTGGATGAGGTAATTGTAAATGGACGCACCCATGGCCACGGATTTGGCGGGGTCAGTAGCGCGATAGGGCTCCTTGATATACCCGGCCACCATGCGGCGCACCATGGGGATGAGCGTGGAGCCGCCCACCAGCACCACCTTAGAAATTTCGTCGGGTCTGCGGTCGGCGCGCTTGAGGGCTTCTTCAATAATATCGCGGCTGCGGTCTACATATTTGCGAATCAGCGCTTCAAATTCCTCGCGGGTGATTTCGGCGTTCAAGTTTTTGGGCACGCCCTCGATGATGCACAAGGGGTTGATGCGCACGGCCACTTTATTGGTGCCGGAGAGCTTCTTCTTCGTCTGTTCGGCTTCTTGACGCAGTTTTTGCATCACGCGTTTACGCTCGGCGGTGTCGAGCGAATCCAAATCTACGCCGTTGGCTTCGGTGAAGGCCTGCTTCATCCAGCGCACCAACTCGGCATCAAAGTCATCGCCGCCCAAGTTCATATCGCCCACGTCGGAGAGTTCTTGGAAAATCTCCTGCCCGTTTTCATCCTTGGACACTTGCAACACGCAAGCATCAAAAGTACCGCCGCCCAAGTCGTAGACCAGCAATGTCTGCGCGTAGGACTGGCGGTAGCCGTATTCAATAGCGGCCGCGAGGGGCTCGCTCAACAAATGTACATTCTTAAAACCCGCCATCAACCCCGCCTGCTTGGTGGCGAAAATTTGGCGGTCATTAAAATACGCGGGGTGCGTAATCACCACTTCTTCGAAGCTCTCGCCCGCTTGTTCCTCGGCGGCGCGCTTCAGCTTGCGGATAATATCGGCCGAAATCTCCTCCGGCGTGCGCACCATTTCGCCCAAATGGATAGGATCAGCCGTGCCCATCAACCGCTTGACCGACAGCACCGTGGACTCCGGGTACACAATGGCACCGGCCTTGGCCTCGGCACCCACAATCGTACCGTCCGACCCATAACACACGGCAGAGGGCAAGATTTCGTCCGTGCCGTCTACCCGCACTACATCCAGCGTGTCCTTCTTGTCGTTGTAAATGATTGCTACCGAATTGGTCGTGCCCAAGTCAATGCCTAAGTATCCCATGATGTGCCTCCTGCTGAGTTGTCCGTTGTATTTGTGTGGAACGTTTTGTTGCGTCGCTTCCATTATACGGTAATTTTGTGAAACGGGGAAGGGCGCGGTTATATAGTTGCATGAGTTGAAAATGGGCTTGCCGATGCGAGGATTTAGCCGCAAGTCAAGAAAGTGCCGACGCGGCGTGCTGGCAGCACGCAAGGAAGCGCTGACGCAGAATTGCGGCTAAAGACCGCATCGACAAGTCTGTTTTCAATTCATACAACTATACATACGTGGGGGTGGGGGAATCGTTCGATGGGGGAAGTTGTGCGTAGAAATGTTGCAAAAATGCGCGCGAAGAATGCGATGCAAAAAAATACCGTATTCAATCGATGAGTCACACTAATCGACTGAATACGGGCGAGAGAAAATCAACGGTAAATTTTTATGCGAGTTGCAAATGCTCTTTGAGCCCTTGCTGTAATATCTGCGAGAAATTCACGTTTTGTTTTTCAGCCTCTTCGTTGAGCCATGAGGGAATGGTAAGGTTTTTGCGCACGGTGCGGTTGTCCAATTTTTTACGATACGCGGCGAGGTCTGCGTCCACCAATGTGACGATATCGCCTTTTTTGTGTTTGATTTGCGATGGGGCGGAGGGGGTGGGAAGCGGGCGTTGTTCGTCCTGCTCGCAGATGCACCAAATGCTGATTGCATCGCGCGCCATTTCGATGGCGTCCACGATGCTTTCGCCCTGCGTGTCAATTTGGCAATCGGGGATGGACGCAAGGTAGTGGGTTTTGCCTTTGGTGATGATGGTGGGGTATGCGATTTTCATGATTGGCCTCTTTTCGGGTTATTGAGACATTTATTTTATATTTATTCCGTTTCGTTTTAATATTTTCTTGGCGAGGATTTCGTCGATTTCTCTTGCGTGGCTGATGGGTTCGGTACGCGTGCCGTTAGTATATATATCGTGATTGCCACCGTGCCGTAGAAAACGCCAGCCGTTGGCTTCCAAGCGTTTGATTAAATCCCTGCGTTTCACGACTTCACCTCCGTTGCATTAATTATACGCATTGAGTGCGCGTCGTCAAGAAGATGAGTTGCAACAATACCTCTGATACGGTTGCATGGTATAATTGTTTGGACAAATGTTGGATCATATTGATTTTATCAGTCAAATACGGGAAGGTGCTATATGAAAAAGTGGTTTGTCAAATTAAAAGATAAAGTGCCAAATGCAGATTCAAATACATTCAAAATAGTTATGGCGATTATAACTGTTATTGGTGTCGTCGTTGGTATCATTTTGGGGATATTGAATTTGAGGTTTTCTAATCCATCATCCGTAGATTATCAACAAAGATATCCTATGAATTATTATTCTAGCGATGTAAATCATGAGTTTGTCGTGGATGAAGCAATTAAATTTGATGATTCATTAAACGAAATCGAGGCAGAAGAGTATTCGGGAGTTAACGAAAGTGCGAATTTTGAAACACCAATAATTATTTCTGAAAATGTTGTGATAATGGAAGGTCGAACATACCGCAATGAAGAAAGCCAACTTACTATTAGTCCGACCAGTATTAATTCATTAATTGCTTCTGTTAATATCACATCGTATAGACAAAACACGCGCTCAAGATCAGTGAGAAGCGGCCATGTTGAAAGATTTATGTTTCGGGAACGATCATTCAGTATTACTATTGACGAATTAAACTGGAGTTTAAACAGAGAAGATCGTAATATAATCATTAGTATACGTGAATATATAAGATAAAAATGGAGGTGCCAAATGCAACCACAAAACTTAAACTACACCGAAAACCCAGTAGACATCCCCAACCCCGACCGCGGTTACTACCGCCCCAATTCCTACAAAGTACCCGTTGAAGCGGGCGAAACCTCAACCTTCCCGCAACTATCCAACACCATCGCGGGCACGACGGTGTCCGTAGACTGCCGAATTGTATACATGGAAATCGACCTCAAGAATTTTTCGTCGAATGCGCCGTTGGACGGGTTGCCGTTGGGGGAATGGAGTGCGCCCGGTGCCGCGCCGCCTGTTTATGGTACGACGCAGCCGTTGACCGAAGCGGCTTTGGCGTACATCCGCGCGGCTTTGCAACAAGTGCGCGACAGCGAGGCCGTGGCCATCACCAAGTTCAGTTACGACGGACAGGGTTATACTTACAACAATCGGAATGGCTACGATTGGCCGTTGCACGACCCGGAGCCGGGTGCGGCGCGTGGGCGCAAATGGTATGAAAGCGGCGGGCGTTATGCCTCGCACGGCGGCAAGGGCGATGGCTTGGCGGTGGAAGCTCCGTTGGAAGGGTCGGATTTGTGCGGCGTGCCCGGCCACGAGGAGAAGAACTGGGTGCAGTATCATTTTTGGCAGATTGGCAATATCTTCGCGGAGTATGAAGATGTGATTATGGCGGTGAAGGGCGGATTTTTTGGGCCTTGGGGCGAGATGCATTCCTCGACGTATGCCAACAGCAAGGAGGCCAACCGCTGGTTGCTTAACATGTTGCTGGACAATGTGCCGCCGAGCCGTTCGGTGCTGGCGTGTGCGGGATTTTTGATGTCTTGGCACAACGATGAATACGGCACGGATTACAATTACACGAATATTATCCCCACGCCCCAGCCGGGTACGCGGGCGGCGCGTTTTGGCATGTTCAACGACAGTTATTCGCTGGGTGGCGCGGATTTTACCGATCAGGGCGCTTATCAAAAGGGGTTGGCTTTCGTAGGCGGAGAAGTGAACCGCACCCGCACGTTGACTTGCATCCGCGGCATGAATAACTTCTACGGCGGCGAAACCAATACAATTGGTGCGTTCGACGACCCCCGCAATATTTATCCGCACTTCCCCAGCGTGCCCTACGAGGCGGCTTATGTGCGGACGACGCACCTCAATTGTGCCTACGCCGCCGGAGTGCATCGCGTGTGGAATGACTTCGTATACAACGAGAAAAACGTGACCGCGCCCTTCGTCCAGCCTCACGACGGCGTGGCCCGCACGGCCATTTTCGACCCGGTGTACGACGGGCGCAGCGGCATGGTGTTCATGCGTGACCGCTTGGGATACCGCCTCGTACTGCGCGAATCCTATATAAATGAAGCGGCGGCGCAAAACGGGTCAATCAAATGGGAAGGAAAAATTCAAAACGTAGGCTTCGGCAATATCATCAACCAAAAACGCGTCCAAGCCGTCCTGATGCCCAAAATCAATAAATTCCCACGGATTGGCCCCTTTGCCACCACTGTGGACATCGACGCAAGACAATGGCGCGCCGCCGATGACTGCGATGGCCGCGCCACTAACCAAGCCACATGGCACAACGCCGCCTTCGAAGTGAAAGTTGCCGACTTCGGCAACCTCCCGCCAGGCGAATACGACCTGTTCCTCAAAATCAACGACCCCAACGAAAAAAGCGCCAACAAACGCTGCATCCAATTTGCCAACTATGACATATGGAGCGCGGAATTGGGCGCGAATTTGATTGGAGAAGTTACAATAAAATAACGTGCATCGCCTGTTATGAGCCTATAAAATGCATCCGACTGAAAAAGCGGTAATGAAATATTGTTTTAAAGCAAGAACGCACTTATGCACCACCACGGTGATAAGTGCGTAGTAATTATGCATTGAACAGGAGAAGGGATAATAGTGCATGATTTGAAAATTAGCGACTTAATCGCTATGCAAAACGCGCTGCAATACAAGATGAAGGATAAGTGGCTTTCCATAACGCCTGAAAACGGACATTTTTCATTGTTATGGATGTTCGAAGAAATGGGTGAACTTGTTGCGATTATCAAAAAGCGTGGTGATAATGCAATAATGAAAGATGAAGCTGTGCGTGAGGCATTTGTTGAAGAATTAACCGATACACTCATGTATTTCACAGACTTGATGACGTGTTACGGCGTATCAGCCGAAGAGCTGTCAACAGCTTTTGTGAAAAAACACGATAAGAACATGCGTCGAGATTTTGTGAAAGAACATGAAAACTATTTACATGAAAGCAATGAATGAGGCGTGCTTAACAAGTGTATTTTGACCACGGCAAGCCCGGCGAGCCTTACATGGGTGGAGCATGTGTTACTACTTCTTGAAATGTAAAAAATAGTTAACGTGGAAAATAATTTATTGCGCCTTTATTACCACCGCGAGATGTTCCAATTCGTCTGCGACTTGTGGTATGAAGGTGCCTTTTTTTATCATTTCGCGGATTTCTTCCACGGTGGCGGCGCGGGTGTTTATGGTTTCGCCTGCTTGCAATACCACGTCGGCGAGGTTGTAATTGTGGCGGAAGAGCCAATTATCCCAGAACGCCCAATCTTTGCGTTGGGTGAAAAATATTTCGCCGCATTCCGGCGGCACGGTGATGCCCGCTTCTTCAGCGAGTTCGCGCCGGGCGGAAAGTTGGCCGGTTTCGCCTGCAGTGGCAGAGCCGGTGGGGACTTCCCATAGGCCGGGGCCGCCCAATTTGGTTAGGGCGCGTTGGGTGATGAGGATTTGGCCGGTGTCGTTGACGAGCCATGCGCGGACTACGGTGTTGTAAGTGTTGGGCAGCAGGGGGGTGCCGCGCCGGTGCAGGATGCCCAGTGGGTTGCGGTCAGCATCGTATAAGTCGCGGTATTCGTCGGGGGTGTTTAACGCCAGCCAATCTTGAAAAGCTTTGTTCAAGACGGGTTGGATGTGCGGGTAAGTGAGCGCATCGGCAGGGGGTAGGGTGGGGAAAAGGCGTGTTTCGATCATTTCGCTGTTGGGTGGGATGGCGGGTAATGTAGCGGTTGTATCGGTGCCGGAAATGGTCACATCTGCCAGGTACACCTGCCCCACGGAATATACGCCGTTGTTGTGCACGCAATAATCAAATGCCGGATCCAGCCATTGGGTTTGTACGCCGGTTTCTTCATATAATTCGCGTTGGGCGCAGTCGCGGGGGGATTCGCCCGGCTCGATACGGCCGCCGGGGATTTCCCATGTGTTACGGTCGCGGTGGCGTGCCAGCAGCCAATGCCATTCGTAAGGGTTGTGTGTTGTCGCTATTGCAGGACAATTGGCGTTGGCGTTGGCGTTGGCGTTGGCGTTGG
>Ga0123355_10002239_pt1 | contig 27302 bp, 18 predicted proteins | sample TergutEmb28metaG_3_FD_89872 | JGI IMG/M metagenome (GOLD analysis project Ga0123355, IMG submission 89872) | Embiratermes neotenicus P1 segment gut microbial communities from Petit-Saut dam, French Guiana - Emb289 P1 | ecosystem: Host-associated > Arthropoda: Insects > Digestive system > Gut ... | reverse complement strand
TCGAGCTAGGCTCAACCAGAATTAAATCCGTCCTTATAGACACAAGCACCGCCTTAACCCCCATAGCCATAGGCTCTCACAACTGGGAAAACCGCCTAGAAAACAACATCTGGACCTACAGCCAAACTGATATATGGCAGGGCCTGCAAGCCAGCTACACAGCCATGGCCACCGATTATGAGACAAAACACAGTAAAAAGCTAACATCTATATCCGGCATAGGCATTTCTGCCATGATGCACGGCTACCTACCGTTAGATGGCCAACACAACCCCCTAACAGAGTTCCGCACATGGCGCAATACCAGCACCGGGGACGCTTCCGCCGTACTTACGCCGTTATTTGGCATTAACATCCCCTTACGCTGGAGTATCGCGCACCTATACCAAGCCATTTTAAACAATGAAAACCACCTACCCCAAGTTAAAACAATAACCACCCTAGCAGGATACGTACACCTAAAACTAACCGGCCAAAACATACTAGGCGTTGGAGACGCATCCGGTGTTTTCCCAATAGACAGCGTAACCGGCCAATATCACGCCGGTAACATTGCCGCATTCGACAATCTAACAGCAGATAAATCCTACCCATGGAAGCTGGCAGATATCCTACCGCAAGTTCTACCTGCCGGTAAAAACGCAGGCTACCTAACCGCTGAAGGCGCAAACCTACTAGACCCAACCGGAAACCTAACCCCCGGCACCCCCCTATGCCCACCGGAAGGTGACGCAGGTACAGGCATGGTAGCCACCAATAGCGTAGCCGCCGGTACAGGCAATGTATCTGCCGGTACGTCTATTTTTGCGATGCTGGTACTGGATAAGGGGCTTTCGAAATTGCACCCGGAAATAGACATGGTAACCACCCCGTGCGGCAAGCCCGTAGCAATGGTACACTGCAACAACGGCACATCTGACCTTAACGCGTGGGTAGAACTTTTCCACAATGCCAACAGCTTAATCACCGGCAAAACCACCGATATCTCCGATGTATACCAAAGCCTATACACCGCCGCATTAGAAGGCGACAAAGACGGCGGTGGGCTAATGGCCGTAAGCTACCTCTCAGGCGAGCATAACACCGGCTTCGATGAAGGCCGCCCGCTGTTTATGCGCCTGCCAAACGCCAGCTTCACCATCCAAAACTTCATGCGCACAATGCTACTATCCTCCATGGCCACGCTAAAACTTGGCATGGACATATTAACTGAAGAAGAAGGCGTAAAAATCACCCAGCTAATGGGCCACGGCGGGCTTTTCACAACTAAGGGCGTAGCCCAAAAGCTAATGGCCGGTGCACTTAACACCCCAGTAGCGGTAATGGAAACCGCAAGCGAAGGCGGCGCGTGGGGCATAGCACTTTTGGCGGCATACATGGCCCACACAGATACTACATTGGATAAATATCTTACCAACCACATATTTGCAGGTAGTGCCGGTTCAACAATTGTACCGGACAATGCAGATACCCAAGGTTTTGAAATATTTATGAAGCGTTTTGCCGCTGGGCTAAAAGTAGAGCGCACGGCTGTGGATAGCTTCAGCTAGGGGCTGACATGTATACAGTTATAAATGACATATTTGAGATTCTTAACAGCCAAGACAGCCACGTTGTAATCATGGCGGTTATGATAATCATTGCTACGATAACGGTGCTATTGCGTATTTTTACGCATGTGCATTTTCGCGGTGTGCTTATGTCCTTTCGCAAAGATGCCAAAAAGGAAATAAAAAGCTTGGATGACCTAAAAAAACTGAATTGCGCCCTGCTCAAGAAAGTAGTAGCAGAGTACAAGCAGGTAGCCGATATAGCCGTAACCCACGCCCCAACCGGCCAGCTTGTGCAAAAGCATCTTTCACAAATGAGCTTCATGGGCTGGCAGTACGATGGCATGTTGCCGTTTATTGTTGAGATGGAACGGGCTATGCTGTGGATTGGCCTAATCTTGGCAGTTGTATTTGGTGAGTTTGCATTTGTTTATGGGATGCTTGCAATAATACTATTTTTGATTACGAAGGTAGCGGCGGCGTTCTTTAACTTCCACGGGGCGCGGGAGCAGTTGGCCGGAGATATAACAATTTATATCGAGCGTGAAGTAGGCCGTTTCTACGCCTCCGACACAGGCGGCGCGGTATTGCGCCTTAAAAATGACCTTACCGGTGCCGTTGCCAGCATGACCTCAAACCTAGAAAACATAATGGGTGCCATCGCAGACAGCCTGGCCAAAACCACCAACTCTATAGGCAAGACCATGGCCGATACTACCAAGTCTATTGGCAAAACCATGACAGAAACCACCCTGGCAGTAGGCCCGGCATTGGCCAACGCCATGGATGAAAAACTAATAAACATGAATGAAAGCCTTACACACACCCTAAACAGCTGGGAGAAAGCCCTAGGCGAGGCAGTAAGCCTGCAAACTACAATGAACGATACCTCCGATAAACTAGGCCAAAGTAGTTTAAGGCTACAGTCCTCTGCGGATTTATTGGCAAAGCACCTTCAAGGGCATTCCAGTGCACTGTCAGAGCAGTTGGTTGCACTTGTATCCGCAATAGAAGCCGTGCAAAACGGGATAGAAACCATGAACACCCAGCAGGAAGCACTAACCCACCAAACCAGCTATATAGAGCGTAACCAGCAAACCCTGGAAGCGGCTCTGCAAGCTTATGAATCTTCATTGCAGGGGCTTACACAGTCCTTGGGTGATGGGCTTGGCGCGTTTATAAACCTACATGCGCAGACCTCGGCGCAAGCCGTTAATGACGCGCTTAAAACTAACTTGGAAAAAATCATGCAGTTGGCCACGCGAAGTGAGTAAACCTTTGAAGCGGAGTATTCATAATAATACTATCGTATATTTTAACAATAGTAGTTTAATACAATAAAGCGGTGATAAAGTGCCCCATTCCCCATACGAACACCCCAAACCAACCCTAGAACTAGATACAGACCATATATCAATAGAAACCGGCCATCACGAAGGCAGTTTCTTAGTAAAAAACACCGGTGGCGGAAATCTCACCGGGTATATCCTATCGCGCCACCGCGCTATCACCTTCAACCCCAGTACCTTCACCGGTAACAACCAAACCATAACCTACACCTTCCACCCAGAAAAATCCCCCCAAACCCAAGCCTTCACAAAAACAAAAGCCTATATAACCACAACCGGCGGCGAGATAACCCTACCCATAACAATAAGCTCTACTGCCATGACCATCCCCACATCCGAAGGCCCAACCATAGCCTCCATAAGGGATTTCTATAACTACGCCCAGGAATACCCACAAGCCGCACGCCGTCTGTTCACCTCCAGCGAATTTTACATGTTCCTGCTTTCCACGGGCTACGAATACATGGACGTATATGAAAGCCTACACAAAGATGTAAACCGCGAGCGTGCTATGGACAATTTCTTCATACTGTCAAACCTAAAGCCCAAAACCACCCTACATTTAAGCAAAACCCAAATAAACATAGTACAAGGCCCACCGGGTAAAATATACGAGACCTTCCAAGTGCAAAAATCCGATAACGGCTACGCAGACGCACCCATAACCGCTGTAGGCAACGCACCATGGCTAAGTCTACCAGTAAACAGGCTATCTTCATCCGACTTTAATGAAAACAACATCGCAACAGTAGAGCTAATAGTAGACCCACTGAAAATACCGCAAAACTTCATAAAAGAGCATATACAGGTTGGCACAGAGCCAGGCAACAATCTGGAGCTAACTTTCCGCCGCGCCCCAAACTACACAATAAAACTTAACCAACAAGGCTACCGCTACGAAGACCGCGGCAACATATTAATATCCAACAACACCGGCGCAAACATGCGTGTAGACGTTTTTAGCCGCGACAAATACGTACGTTTCTATGCACAATCTCATATGGTGGGGGTAACGCATGCAATCCCATTCGAAATAAGGCCGTCGGCCTTTGCGGGCGCACAGCGGCTTTTTCGCAGGCTTCCTTATGTTACTACTTATATAGATGTAAGGGTGCAATCACTTGGGCAAATATTGCATAAGCGCCTGCAACTAAATATCGGAGAATGGTAATATGGCAAAACAAAACCTATCAATATTAGACGAGCGCATGGCCGCCCGTAATGATGTTAAAACCGCAATAATATTCTCTATGCGTAACTGGCAAGCACATTATATGTTGCCGGGCAATTCCCATACCCAAAAAAGTGGCGAAGCCACTTTTAACGATAGACATCAGATAAGTTCCAGAAGTCAACATGAAACCCCGCAATACCTAGAAAAAGCCTACCTAGGCGCAATGGCTGCCCACCGCCAAAACGAACCTAGCGCATGGTTATTCTCCCTGGCTATCTTCATGGCAATAGAATCGCGTCACCTAGATACAGCCACAAGTATGCTGGACGCGGCCATGGGTTACCGCTCATTCTTAAAGTCTAATGAGCCATTTTATTACAATGCATTCTCATTTCTAAAGGCATATCTAGCCACAGTAGAAAACCGCGCTCGCGCCGCGAAAAAATACCGCAAGGCTTTCCTTTCCCAGCTAAAAAGCGCGGAATACTCCCCCAACTACGATGTTATGATTGGCCAGCTACACATGGCCGCCGCCGAGCACACCCAAGCCTATGAACTATTCGCCAGAGCCTACGGCTATGGTTGCCGCAGTATGTATTTATACGAAGGGCTATTCCGCTCCCTACCCGCCGCAAACCCGGCAGAAATAGGGGAAGAGCTTCTCCCAACCCTAATCCATGCCGCCCAAAACGGTGCAAATATCTCCCGCGTAACCACCATCCACGAGGATGCTATTTTTGCCGCGATAATGCAAAACCCGCCCGCTGGGGAAAAACTCTACACCCTAAGCAGCCACGCCCCCCTGCTAAAGCCCATATGCGCCAACAGAATGTACAATAACGATTTTACTCTATCAGCGCATAAACTATATACCCAAGCTATCAAGCACCAAATAGACCTAAAAGAACTTTCAACGTTTGTAGTATATTCCTCCTACGCAAACCACATAGAAAAAATAGATAGTTATCCCCTAGAACGCTTCCTAAAAAACGCCAGCATGGAGCCACAGCTGGCCGCATATGTATACCATCTGCTACTAACAGACCCCGCCCTAAATTATCTAATGCAGGGCCGCGAAGACACTGCCTTGCAAGCCGCCGCCCACTGCCTAGAAAACGGCATAACCGGCCGTGAGGTAAACAGCCTGTACCAGTACTACCTAACCCAGTGCATATCCACCGGTACAATCGGCGGCCCGGCACAAAAAGCCGAAGCCATTTTGCAAAAAAACCTAACCCAGTTCGAGTTAACCACAACCACAGAAACAAAATACATTTATATCGCACTTAATGAAAAACGCGGAACAAACGAATATGCTATACCGGAAACCACCGGCACAAAAGGCCGCATAATAATAGATGCCCCTAATGAGAATTTTTCATATACCTGCCTAGGGGCCGGGCGGCGCGTAGTTATTGCCAAGCCGCTAACCATAAAAAGAATGGCTCCTCTAGCCAACCCAGAACTATACCAATACTTCTATGATAAGGGTGACCGCCGCTTTCATGTACTGGCATATCTTGCTTCACATTACCTGGAAGCCGATACCAATGCGGCTATACAAAAAAAAGTGACCACGCTACCCTTAGCATCCGATACAAGTAAAAATAGTGGCGCAATTTCACCCGGCAATAAAAAGGCCATCCCCGTATTCGAAGCTATACTAGAAGATAAATCCCTTCAAAAGCCCTACCGCATGAAAATACTGGCCGCCCTAGGCAACCTATACCATCAAACCAACAACCACTCAAAAGCCCAAGAGTGCTACGCCCAAATAGACATGCAATCCCTACCCCCCGAATACCTTCAACAGGCTTTAAAGGCATGCCTACAATCCAACGAACACGCCCTGGCCATAGAAATTATAGTCCAGAACCATAAAACCCTACCGTCACAAACCGTATACGAAGGGCTACATTTGCTACTTAAAAGCACCCCGCTACAGCAATCTTCGCAAAGCACCAGCACCAAACCAGATAATCAACTGGCAAATCACCTATCCGAAGCCGCCTACAGCCTACTACTATCCGGCCATCATAGCGAAACACTGCTATCCACAGTACTAACCCACTACCAAGCAAGCCAAGCAGAGCTAAAAGCCCTATCCCAAGCCCTAGAAACCCCAGACCCACGCCTAGACGCTAAAATCCTCTCTGGTGACTTATGGTCGCATGAGTGCGACACCCACACACAAAAAGCCTTCCGTCGGCTAGCCTCCGCTAAACAGGCCCAAAAAGAATGCGAACAATTTATAGAATACTGCATATATGTAATGTTAACCCAAAACCAAGCACCTGAATACGAGACAATTAATGTTCTAGAAAAGCATTACCTATCCCAAGCCGATAATAAAACCCCGGCCCAGCAAGACCTAAACAACCTACTATTACTAGCCCTATGCCAAACCTACCTACACCACAACATATCCACCTTCCGTAGCGACAAACTACTAAAGCAAGCCTTATCCATGCAAGAAGCAATGGGCACTCTGCTACCAATCTTCAAAGAAAACAAGCCCATAACCCACCCCTTCCTAGAAAAATATCAGCCCTTCATATTCCAAAGCCAACCAGACAAAGATATACGCCTTAATTACCGCACAGACGAAACTAAGGACTTCAAAAGCACCCCAATGCAGTACCTGGCCTATGGCCTATACACAGCCAAGCTACCGCTATTTTATAATGAAACTGTAACCTACTACTACAGCGAAGAAATGCCCACCGGTAGCATTACCACCCACCAAGCCACCCATAAAAATACAACCCCATTTATACACGATTACACCAAAGATACGTTCTTTGCGATAAACAATGCTATTATTCACGAGCATATGTTCCGGCATCAAGAAATGGAAGATATTATAGACCAGTTGATACTAAGCCCTGTGGCAGTACAGGCACAACTGATATAAAGCGGGTTTGCCGTTTTTAACGATAGATGTTAGATGAGTTTCCTATTATGTAAAAGCGCCGCATGTCATAAGACAAGCGGCGCTTTTTATTGAATATGAAATTGTTTATTCAGTTACATGAGTTATTCGTAATAGGTTGCGTGTGCTCTCACACGGAGGGGAACTGCGTTGAAACGTTCGCAGTTCCGCTTGACTTAGGAATAGTTCGCTTGCTGTATCTTTCGTTTTAAAAGCGGCTTTGCCGCTTTTAATCACATAACGTAATCTCAACGGTATTGGTCAAAACATCTGTATAGCTAAACGACAGCTTGCGGGAGGTATCGGGCCCTTCGCTAAGTTGTACGGTAAATATACTGGGGTATGCATGTGATATTATCCCGTTGCTTACCACAGATTTATGGCGGCCCTTATTAGTTTCAAGCCTGACTTTGCTACCTACAATTTTTTGGATATCGCTTCTTACATGAAAAACATCTGTTCTGTCAAACAAGCGCTTCACCTCTTTTAGAATTATAGTCTTGACCTGTTACTTTACCCCTCTCACAAACATTAGAATATTTTATATCAAATAAATACCTGTGTCAAACAATAGCTTAATTTCTAATGTATGTCATAAAAGTAATATTGCCATAATCATCTATACTATATGCAGTAAGTCCCATGATTTGGTTAAAAAAGCTTATTGGTACATACGTAGAGCCGTTTATAAGCTCCGGTGCCGCTTCTAAGGAGCGTTGCATTACACCGTTTATTTGGAAATTATTTTCGCCTATACGCAGGGTTATAGCTGCACTGCCATTGCGCATTAATATAACTTCCCTGTATTCGCCGTTTGGGTTCCATACAATATCTCTGTAAACATAGCCCATTTGTGTTAGTATCTGGCGTAGGGGCATCATTTTTATTTCGTATCTGTCTTGGCTTATACGGTATTCGCTACGGTCAATTGTAAACCTTCTTATATTGGCGCGCTCAAGCTGTATCATCCTGGTCGAGTCTGGTGCGGAGGATAGCTGGAACTCGTCAAATAACAGTACCAGAAAGCGGTCATCTATATAAAAAGCTTGACCGGTTGGCGGTGCGGTAAACGCGGCATAATAAGTTGCTGGGTCACGACGTATCATTTCGGCAATAATATCTTCAGCCAGTGGTGTTATATCCATGCCCATTGCCTCTGTTAATGTAACCAAAGCACCTGTTCTTGGGTTAAAGTTTACCGATGTTACCGATGTACGGTCCGTCACGGCGCGGGTTGTGGCCATTATAACCAAAGACACTACATCGTTTGCATAAAATACTTCGTACGTGAAATTGATACTCCTGGCACGTACACGCCTTGTGCCCTCTATTAAGCTATTTTTTGCGGCAATTATCTCATCATTTATTAGGGAGTACGCCGGCCCAAAGCTTTCTAGTAACTCTGGTATTTCGCCTTGTATATCCAGACCTTGTTGCCTTCCGCTTAAGGTGTACGATATAAACATATCATGTTGCCATGCAGTGGACGTAGCCCTTGCACCATCGAAGGCGTGCACAGCTATAGCCATGATCGCAAAGCAAAAAACCATCGCGATAGCGTATCTTGCATACTTGGACATACCTGCACACCTCCTTAAATCAATAGTTCAACATTTTTACCTGTTTATTGAAACATGAATGTAACCTAAATACAATTACAAAACGGTTACAATTTGAGTTTTCGCGCTTTTGAGGTTGAAGTATACCTCCAAATGATACTAAAATGCATTCTATATATTAGAAACTTACAAATGACATTAAGGAAAAGGAGCAAGTCCTGTGAAAAAAAATTCAAATGTTAAAGGGATTTCCAAAATAACTAAGTTGATTATCCTCATATCAACCATTGTATTAATCCTGGCACTGGTATTGGTACTTTTATTCGTTCTAATGAGGCGAAGAGAAAGCGCAGAAATAATTACCCTCACCTACGCCAACTGGAACCTAGGCCAAAACCACGACAACGCCCTAGAGCTACGCATGATTCAATCCTTTATGGACGAACACCCACATATTAGGGTAGAAATAGACACAAGCATAGGCGCACCCATGGCCTGGACAGATAGCTTAGCCCTAGCCGCAAACCAAAACCGCTTGCCAGACGTGTTTGGGCTAGAGGATATAAGCTCAAAAGCCGCACAAGGCTGGCTTTTGGATATAACATCTCATGTATGGGCAGATGTAGATTTCTTTGACCTTACAGGCAATGTGCAAGAGGTAATGCGTATCTACGGCACAATGTATGCCGTGCCATTTGCGCAAAACATCCACGGATATTTTGTTAACCATGACATGCTAAGGGAAATAGGGTTAGAACCTCCTTCGCATGGTATGTCTGCAAATGATTTCATCTCTATGGTACGTGCCGCTACAGACTTTAACCGCCCCAGTATCGGGCTTAATACTATTTTCCCTTTTGTTGAATGGTTTCCCAGTACTTTAAACCCTGCGTTAGGATTTTTCGGTTTTAATGACCTGGACATAAGCTTTGCCCTAAACTCACCGGAAATGCTTGAGGCAGTTCGTATAGCGGCTGAACTTCATAGTGGTGGATATGTCTTTGACGGTATTACAAACACAAGTTATTTCCCCTCCGGTAACGCCCTTGGGGCCTTTAGAGACGGTCAGATGGCCTTCTTTTACGGTGGGTCTTGGCATGCTGATATTATGTTTAACCAAATGAATTTTGATTGGGAATTTATTGGTGTACCCGGTGGCCGTTCTATTATTACACTGGAAGTACTTGGCTTAGCTTCTACCACTAACCACCCAGAGGAAGCATACAAGTTGGCCAGGTGGATGGGCCATGGTACAGAAGGTAGCCTGCGCCGCCTAGAATACGCCAGGCAAATGGGTATTATGCCCACGACATTACCTGTTTCGCAAAATAGTGCTGTCTTAGAAGAGCTTATTCAACTGGTACCCATTCCCGGGCTTATGGAAATATATAGTTCCCTAGACAACGCTTTAATAGATGGCTTAAGAGTGCTACCTGGCTATATGCAAGCAAGGTTTACAGCACCTACCGGCGTAGAGGTTTACGGCTCCCATTTTGTAGATATAGGTGTAGATGCGCTTATACGCTATGCTATTACCGGACACACATATTTCCCGGAAAATAGCCATATAGCAGAGGATATTACACGCCAGCAACTTAATTCTGCGTTAATCCCTTTCAGATAATATAATTTTCGACTATAATCTTTAAACACCCCCATAACCCGCCAATAATAAAGGCAAAACAGGTTATGGGGGTTTTTTATATACATAACCGTGTGGATATCTGATTGCTTGTAAACGCTAAATATGGTATATTTATAGGGTAGTTTTTAAAGTTATGCACAGCTTGTGGATATCTATGTGGAAAACTCATAACTCTTTCGGGGGGTTTATTATTTGGACGCTCAAACACTTACTGATATTTGGGAACAGACACTGCCTCTTATTGAAAAGTCTGTGACACAGGTAACCTTTGACGTTACCATTAGGTCTATTGCCCCATATTCATTCGAAAATGGAATATTCACGCTTAGAACCAGCGATGATTTCTTTAAACCCACAATAAGCAAGCGTTATTTGTTCGAGATTACACGTTGTGTCCGCACTGTTACACAGATTTCGGATTTAGAAGTGCGCATAGTTTCTCCGGAAGATTTTGACGATTCTAACCTTTCGCGCCGCGTAAATTACGAGCGTACTAATCTTAGGCGCAGGTACGTATTCGACACTTTCGTAAAAGGAAAATGTAACGAGCTGGCATACGCCGCCGCAGAAGCCGTAGCAGAAAGCCCAGCCAAGACAGACTACAACCCTCTATTCCTATACGGCGGCGTGGGCCTTGGAAAGACTCACCTAATGCATTCCATAGGCAACTATGTAATAGAGCAATACCCAGAGCTAAAAGTCCTATACGTAACAAGTGAAACCTTCACAAGTGAATTTATAGCCGCTATCCGCGAGGACAGCATGGACGTTTTCAAAGACAAATACCGCGAATGCGACCTACTATTAATGGATGACGTACAGTTCCTAGAAGGCAAAGTAGAAACCCAAGAAGAAATGTTCCATACCTTCAACACCCTATACACCAACAACAAGCAGATAGTACTAACAAGCGACCAACCCCCAAAAGACCTAACGGCCCTAGAAGCAAGGCTAACATCCAGGTTCGCCATGGGCTTAACAGCAGACATAACCATACCAGACTACGAGACCCGCACAGCAATATTAGAAAAAAAACTACACCTAGAGCATTTAGACATAGACCAATCCGTAAAAGATTTTATAACCCGCAACGTAGTATCCAATATCCGTGACCTAGAGGGTGCACTAAACAAAATAACTGCTTACGCACGCCTTACCAACGCACAAATATCCCTATCCCTTGCAGAACAGGCCCTAAAAGACCAACTGGTTTCCAACCAAAAACCAGACATATCAGTACCATATATTCAACAAGTAGTAGCCGCTCATTACAACCTAACAACGGCAGACCTATCAGGCCGAAAAAGAAACCAAGCAATAGTATTACCAAGGCAAATAGCCATGTACTTAAGCCGCAAACTCCTAGAAGTATCCTTACCAGAGGTAGGCAAATACTTCGGAGGCCGAGACCACTCAACAGTAATACACAGTTGCGAAAAAATAGGCAACGAGATAGAGGCAGACGAAAAGCTAAGAGATATTGTTAATGATTTGGAAAGAAGTATTAAGGGCGACTAGAACCCGTTAAGACCGCAGGGCTCCGCCCCGCACCCCGTAAACTTTTTGAAAAAAGTTTAATCAAAAACTTTAAAGGAATGCGCATGCGCGCATTCCGGGGTATTTGTTGATAAGGTTGTTTATAAGTATGTTGGTAAATTTGAGGAAATTGTGGGTAAGTTGGTGGGTATTTATGGGTTGTGGATTATTGGGATAAGTTTGGAGTTATGCTGTTATTTTCTACAGGATTTTCAACGTGTGAAATGTATAGTGCGTAGGGGCTTGGGGGGCTTTTCCACCTTTCAACAGGGCCTATTACTACTGCTACTACTAAATAATAATGTAATTATATAGCGTGAGGTGCTTTTTTAATGAGTCAACTAAAAATAATGTGTGGAACGGATGTCCTTTTGGAGGCCCTTAACCTTGTGGGGCGTGCCGTGCCTAGCCGTACTACTTTGCCTATCCTTGAGTGTGTGCTTCTTACGGCAGAGGAGGGTGTGGGCATTACTTTAAGTGCTAGTGATATGGAGATGTGTATTGTTACAACGCCCATTGCGGCAGATATAGAGGTATCTGGTAGTGTGGCACTTAATGCCAAGCTGTTTACCGATATAATCCGTAAAATGCCAGGGGATTATGTTCAAATAGAAACTGATGATAGGTTAATTACAAAGTGTAAATGCGGCCAGGCCAAGCTTGAAATTGCTGGGCTACCTGCCGATGAGTTCCCTGCTATACCAGAGGAAGAGCTTGAGGCCGCACAGGATAGATATACCATTAAATCGGCTGTTTTTAGGGATATGGTAAAGCAGACTATTTTCTCTGTTTCTATTGACCCAAGTAAAGCCGTGTTGACCGGTGAGTTATTGGAAATTACGGATAACTTGCTTAGGGTCGTGTCTGTGGATATGTTTAGGATATCATATCGTGCATACGCATTTGAAGGGGAAGTGCCTAATTCGAGTGCTGTTGTACCGGCTAAGGCGTTAAGCGAATTAAGCCGTGCAATTTCAGGCGATACTGAAGATGAGTTGACTTTTTATTTCACCAATAAACGTGTAATGTTTGAAACAGATAGCTTTACAATGTCGTCAAGGCTGTTAGAAGGCGAATTTATAAGGTATAACCAGATATTTAACCAAGACTTCACAACCGCGGCAGTAATTGAAAGGTCAGTACTGCTTGGCTCGCTTGAAAGGTCAGTATTAGTGGCTATGGAAAACCGCCAGATATCCATAACCCTAGATATCCGTGATGATGTACTGGTAATAACATCACAATCGGAAAAAGGCCAAACATATGACGAAATACCATGTGAAACAGATGGTACAGATATAAAAATATATTTTAACCCACGCTACTTGATTGAGGCCCTGCGTGCCATAGAAGAAGAAAAAATAGTGTTAAAGCTGAACACGCCAAAAAGCCCATGTACCATCCAAAGCGTAACCGGCGAAACAGTAACGGATTATAAATACTTGATAGTGCCACTAAGAGGCCCGTCCTAATGTGGGTAAAAAAAATATCGGCTAATGGTTTTAGGAATCTTTCGCTTGAAGGTGAGTATCTTTCTGGTGGTGTAAATATAATCCACGGTGATAACGCACAGGGTAAGACTAATATACTGGAGGCCATATACTTTTGCGCACTAGGGCGTAGCCCTCGCGCCGACAATAACCGGGAGCTTGTAAACTTCGGTAAAGAAGAAGCCCATGTACAAGTTGAGGTAGAAAGAGACGATTATCCGTTTACAATAGATGCCCATATCCAAATAAACGGCAGCAAGACAACAAAAACGCTTAGCATAGACCGTATGGTAGTCAAAAACACCAGAGAGTTATTTGGGCGGTTAATGGTAGTGTTGTTTTCGCCGGAGGATTTACGGCTTATAAAATCCGGCCCGGCTGAAAGACGGCGTTTTATGGACATGGAAATCTGCCAGCTTTCGCCGGTGTACTATAGCGATATCCGTGATTACCACCGCGCATTAAAACAGCGCAACAACCTACTAAAACAGCTACGCCGTGACCGCAAGCAGGCAGACAGCCTATATATATGGGATGAACAGCTGATAAAAAGCGGCCTAAGAGTAATGCGTACCCGCGCCGCGTTTATAAATAAAATAAGTGCAGTAGCTAGTGAAACACATGCAAGCATAACCTCCGGCAAAGAAAACCTGGCCCTAATATACCAGCCAAGCATCCAAGACCCAGAAACCTACCGCGAAACAATGGAAAAATCCCACGAGCGCGATATCATAACCGGTACAACATCCATAGGCATTCACAAAGACGATATACTATTTACAATAAACGATATCCCGGCCCGTAACTACGGCTCGCAAGGCCAGCAACGCACAGCGGCACTATCAGCTAAACTAGCCGAAATAGAGCTAATAAGAACCAGCACCAAAACCCCGCCGGTACTACTACTAGATGACGTACTATCCGAACTAGACAGCAACCGCCAACGCTATCTACTAACCCAAATACAAGACCTACAAACAATACTAACCTGCACCGGGCTAGAAGATGTACTAACCAAAAACGTAAGCGAAGCAAATATCCTAAACGTAAAATCGGGAACAGTAAGCAAACAAAACCGGTTTTGATGATACCGCAAAAAGTTCCCCAAAGCCGCAACCGATGGCATGCCACCCGGTTTTGATGATACCGACAAAAGCGGTGATAAAAACAGCTACAATCCCCAAAATAAAAGGCGTTGCAACATGTTTACAAAAGCAAAAAAAATTAATATATAACCCCAGGAATGCGCAAAGCGCATTCCCAATAAAGTTTTTGATTAAACTTTTTTCAAAAAGTTTACGGGGTTCGGGGCAGCGCCCCGAGAACTTGACTCACCCTACCAAGAAAGGAACAAAAAATGGAATATACAGCAGACAGCATCCAGGTTTTAGAAGGTCTTGAAGCGGTTAGGAAAAGGCCGGGAATGTATGCAAGGAATACCTCTTTTGAGGGCCTGCATCACCTGGTTTATGAGATAGTAGATAACGCCGTTGACGAGGCCCTTATGGATGAGTGTGACGAGATTAAGGTCCGTATTCACCCGGATAATAGTGTTTCTGTTAATGACAACGGGCGGGGTATCCCTGTTGGTATCCAGTCGCAAACTGGGCTACCGGCAGTTGAGGTTATTTTTACTGTGCTTCATGCCGGTGGTAAGTTTGGGCAAGGCGGCTATAAAACCTCTGGCGGGCTACACGGCGTGGGTGCGGCTGTTGTTAACGCACTTTCTGAATGGCTTCTAGTTAGGGTATATAAAGACGGCGAAATTCATGAACAGCGGTTTGAACGTGGCGAAAAGATGACAGGGCTAGAAGTAGTAGGGAAAACTGAGGAATGCGGTACGTTCGTTCACTTTAAGCCCGACCCGCAAATATTTTCTGAGTTAGAATACTGTTTTGAAACACTGAAACAACGCTTTAGGGAGATTGCATATCTTACCAAAGGCTTAACACTGGAAGTTATAGACGAACGTGTAACGCCTAACGCCACGCGTACCTATTGCTACGAAGGCGGTATACAGGAATTTATAGGCTTTATAAACCAAAATAAAACGCCGGTTACACCAGAGATTTTCTATTGTGAAGCCAAGCATGATAATGTGCTTGTGGAAATTGCAATACAGTATAACGATAGTTTCCAAGAAAATACGTACTCATTTGTAAACAATATAAATACCCATGACGGTGGCACACATACCACTGGTTTTAGGAGTAGCCTAACCAAAACCCTAAACGACTACGGACGTAAGTTCGGCCTAATAAAAGAAAAAGACCGCAACCTATCCGGTGAAGATGTACGCGAAGGCATGACCGCAATAATCAGCATAAAACTGGAAGAACCGCAATTCGACAGCCAAGGTAAAGGCAAGCTAAACAACAGCGAAGCCAGAAGCGCGGTAGAATCCGTACTAGGCGAACAGCTAACATATTTCCTAGAAGAAAACCCATCTGTAGGCAAGGCCATAATAGAAAAATGTGTAATATCCGCCCGCGCAAGAGACGCAGCCAGAAAGGCCCGCGAGGACGTGCGCCGTAAATCGGCACTAGACAGCGGCCGCTTACCCGGTAAGCTAACAGACTGTTCCGAAAAAGACCCGGCTCTATGCGAAATATTCATAGTAGAAGGTGACTCTGCCGGTGGAAGCGCAAAAAATGCCCGTACCCCAAGAACCCAGGCAATCCTACCGCTAAGGGGTAAAATCCTTAACGTAGAAAAAGCCCGGCTAGATAATATCCTTGCTAATAAAGAAATACGTGCGATGATAACCGCCTTCGGCACAGGAATCCATGAAGATTTTGACATAGCCAAACTGCGCTATCACAAAATAGTAATCATGACAGACGCAGACGTAGACGGTTCGCATATCCGCACGTTGCTATTAACATTCATGTATAGGTTTATGCCAAATTTAATAACCGAAGGCTTTGTGTATATAGCCCAGCCGCCGCTATACAAAGTAGAAAAAGGCAAGCAAAAGCACTATGTCTACAAAGATGAGGAGCTAGAAAGGCTACTTGACGAAATAGGCCGCGAAGGCAACAAAACAATCCAGCGTTACAAGGGCCTAGGCGAAATGGACGCAGAACAGCTATGGGATACAACAATGGACCCAGAAAACAGGATACTACTACAAGTAACCATGAATGACGCAATTTCAGCAGATTTAATTTTTACTCAACTAATGGGCGATAAGGTAGAGCCAAGACGCGAGTTCATAGAAGCCCATGCCACAGAGGTAAAGAATTTGGATAAGTAGTAAATAAGGCATAGGAATTAGCTTTTTCGTCATTCCGGGTCAAGCCCGGAATGGCGGGTAGGATTTTGCTCTATGTAAATAAGGAGAAATAAATGGACCCAACCAAAGATTTCGACCGTATAAGCGAGAAAGACATAGTCAAGGAAATGAAAGAATCGTTCATAGACTATGCTATGAGCGTGGTAGTGTCTCGTGCACTGCCGGATGTCCGCGACGGGTTAAAGCCCGTTCATAGGCGGATACTCTATGCTATGAACGAGCTTAACCTTGACCCGACTAAACCATATAAAAAATCTGCCCGTATTGTGGGCGATACCATGGGTAAGTACCACCCCCATGGTGAGTCTATATACACGTCCATGGTGCGTATGGCGCAAGATTTTGCACTGCGTTACCCGCTGGTGGATGGGCATGGCAACTTTGGCTCTATGGATGGCGACGGTGCGGCGGCGGCCCGTTATACAGAGGCTAGGCTTACACGGCTTTCTATGGAAATGCTTACGGATATTGAGAAAAACACAGTAGATTTCGAGCCTAACTACGATGGCGAATTTACAGAGCCTTCGGTATTACCGGCCAGGTTTCCGAACCTATTGGTTAACGGCTCGGTAGGTATTGCGGTAGGTATGGCCACCAATATCCCGCCTCATAACCTTACGGATGTTATTACGGCTGTGCTACACCGTATAACCCACCAGCAAGAGGGTGTAGAAACCCCGATAAATGAGCTTATAGACATAGTAAAAGCCCCAGACTTCCCAACAGGCGGGGCTATTCTGGGTACGGCAAATGTCCACCACGCATACCGTACAGGTCGTGGGCGTGTAGTAGTACGTGCCGAGGCTACTATTGAGCCGATGAGTGCCGGGCGGGAGCAAATACGTGTTACTGCCATCCCGTACCAGGTTAACAAGGCTAACCTTATAATTAAAATTGCAGACCTGGTAAAAGATAAAAAGATAGACGGCATATCCGACATCCGTGACGAATCTAACCGTAACGGTGTACGGATAATTATAGAGCTTCGCAAAGATGCAAATGCTAATGTTGTACTAAACCAGCTATATAAGCTATCGCCTTTACAGGAAAGTTACGGGATTACACTATTGGCATTAGTAAACAACGAGCCAAAAATCCTTAACTTGGCCGAGATGATAGAGCATTACATCACCCACCAGAAAGATGTAATAACCCGCCGTACCCGTTTCGACCTAGATAAAGCCGAACGCCGTGCACATATCTTGGAGGGCTTACTAAAGGCCCTAGACCATATAGACGAAATAATCGCGCTAATACGTTCGTCTATGGACGCGGCAGAAGCACGTGAGAAATTGATAGAGCGGTTCGCATTTTCGGATTTGCAAGCCCAGGCCATTGTGGATATGCGCCTACGTGCACTAACCGGCCTAGAAAAAGAACGGCTTGAAAAAGAATTAGGCGAGTTAATGGCATTGATAGCAGAATTGACGCGCATCCTATCCGATGAAGTGTATATGCTAGAGGTGCTAAAAACCGAGATAACCACAATAAAAACCCGCTATGGTGACGAACGCCGCACGGCCATTCTACACGACCCAGGCGAGATTTTAACCGAGGACTTGATAGACGAAGCCGAGTATGCGATTACACTTTCGCATCTAAACTATATCAAACGTATACCGCTGGACACCTACCGTAGCCAAGCCCGTGGCGGGCGCGGGGTAGTGGGTATGCAAACCCGTGACGAGGACTTGGTTAAGGACTTGTTTGTTGCGCATTCTCACGACCATATACTGTTCTTTACCAACTACGGGCGTGCGTATCATTTGCGTACGTTTGAAATACCAGAGGCCGGGCGGCAGGCGATGGGCATGGCCCTGGTAAACCTGCTAAACCTAAGCCCCGGCGAGACTATAGCAGCAATGATACCCGTAGCCCGTAACGACTGGGGCGGGTACCTGGTAATGGTAACAAGCGAAGGTGTGATAAAGCGTTGCGAGCTTTCCCATTTTGCCAAAATTAACAAGGCCGGGCTTAACGCCTTAGGCATACGCGATGGTGACAAGCTAATAACGGTACTGCGTTCGGACGGCGAAAAGGAAGTTTTCCTAGCTACCGCCGGTGGGCGTGGTATTAGGTTCCACGAAACAGATGTACGCTCTATGGGGCGCGGTGCTACTGGCGTGCGTGCCATGAAGTTGCGCGAGGGCGATAATGTAGTGGGCGCAACACTTGCAGACGGGCAAGTATTGCTGGTTTCCGCTAATGGTATTGGTAAGTGTACGCTGGTAGAGGACTGCCGTGGCCAAAATCGTGGCGGTTTCGGGATAATCGTGTACAAACCCAACGAGAAAACCGGCCCGCTGGTAGGCATAGAATCCGTACAGGAAAATGACGAGTTTATGCTAATAAACTCCGAAGGCGTGATTATACGTATACGCGTGGCGGATATTTCTACTAAGGGCAGGTACGCGGTTGGCGTTAAGCTAATTAATATGGGCGAAGGCGTGACGGTAGTAGGTATGGCCAAAATTCCAGAGGAATACGTAACCGAAAACGACGACAACGAAATAGATAGTTGACGGCCAAACCCCCAGCGCATATAATGGCGTTTGTCAATATGAACATGACAGTAAATATTTGCACGGAAATGAAGAGGTGAATCATGAGCAAAAGAACTTATCAACCCAAGAAGCGCCAGCGTAGCAAGGAACATGGCTTCCGCAAGCGCATGAGTACGTCCAATGGCCGTAAAGTTTTACAAAGAAGGCGCTTAAAAGGCAGACATGTACTATCAGCCTAAACCACAACACTTAAAGCCCGCTTGCCGGGCTTTTGTGCTGTGCCCGGAAACCCATCTGGCATCCGCCGCAAAAAGCGGCAAAGCCGCTTTTTTGCCGCCTATTAGAAAGACGAAGGCGTTTAAAGCCGTATATAATAGCGGGAACACTGCGGTTAACGCCTATTTTGTTATGTATGTGTTGCCTAATGATACCGATGCAAACCGGCTAGGTATTTCTGTAAGCAAAAAGGTAGGCAAGGCTGTAGTGCGTAACAGGGTTAAACGCTTGGTAAAAGAAAGTTGCCGTTTAAGAGCTGACGCTATTGTTAAAGGTTTTGACATAGTGGTAGTGGCCCGGCACGCCGTAGGCGCATTGCCGGTGGAAGGTTCTTTCCATAAAGTGGACAAGGCTCTAAAAACATTACTTGGCAGGCTAAAGCTTATGCCTGTAAGGAATTGCTAAGTAATTTCAACTTGCATCCACCGCTAAAAGCGGCGAATCCGCTTTTTACTGGAGGTTGTAACAAATGGCAAGTAAAGCCCTACTAGCAATGCTACGCTTTTACAAAAGCGCAATATCGCCCCTACTTGGCCAAAGATGCAGATTCGAACCCACATGTTCAATGTACATGTACGAAGCCATAGAACGCTACGGCGCACTAAAAGGTTTCTGGATGGGTATAAAACGCCTAGCGCGTTGCCAACCCTGTTTCCGCGGCGGATACGACCCAGTACCGTAGGGTAAAGATTAAAACCGCAGGGCTTTGCCCGCACCACACAAGCTTTTTGAAAAAAGCTTGATTAAAAACTTTATAAGAATCGTGCAGGCGCGATTCGGGTTTAATTTGGGCGGACTCTTTAGGTTTTGAAAGAAAGGAAAATAAAATGCATCTCCCATTTCTAATGTCTATACAGGACATGCTAGTTCTGGCCCGCCCGGTGCAAGCGCCTCCGGGTCGTATTGTTGGGCCTATTGCGGCTATTTTCGGTCATATTTTGAATTTTCTGTTTAACTTAGTTTATGCTATTACGCCAAATAATTCTCTCGGTTTTGCTATTATTTTACTTACTATTATAGCTATGATTATTATGTTGCCGCTGGGTGTTAAGTCTCAACGGTCTATGGCTAATATGCAAAAGCTTAACCCGGAAGTAGAAAAAATTAAGGCTAAGTACGGCGGCTCTAAGGACCCGGAAATTCAGAAGAAGATACAACAAGAAACACAGGCACTATATGCTAAGCATAAGGTAAACCCACTTGGCGGGTGCTTGCCAATGCTTATTCAAATGCCGCTTTTCTTTGGTTTGCTATTTATTATGCAAAACAGCTTTATGTATGTTGATACACTTCACAATGTTTATATAGAGCTGGCGGGGGCTATACAAGCTGTTCCAGGTTATCTTGATATTGTTGGGCCTATGCACTGGCAATTTGTACCGGAACGTTGGTGGGAGAACAATGTTCTTATACAACATTATTATTCTATGGGAATGACATATGAACAAGCTGTTGCCCATGTTGGCGGAAATCATATAAACCTCGCCACTCCAGAGCATTTGGCCAGGGTTTTAGACCGCTTCCAAAGCGAGCATTGGCAGGCTTTATTTGCCGCTATACCCGATGCATATTTACCGCGCATACATGAGTTGTATGAGCATAGAAATGTAATTGTAGTATTCTTTGGCCTACCGCTTTTAGAGAATAGTGGCCTTACATGGCCCGGTATTATAGTGCCGTTTATGACAGTGATAACTACCCTTGGCCAATCATGGATAATGCAGCTTGTTAATAAGCCAAAGGACGATAGGGCCAAAACACAACAAACCATGATGATGGTTGTTATGCCGGTATTTATGGGCTTTATAACCGTTACAATGCCTGCGGGCGTGGGGCTTTACTGGATATTCTCTAACCTGTTTAGGCTTATACAGCAACTGGTTATGAACAAGCAACAGGGTGTAAAATTCCGTTTACCATTTATAAAACCGTCTGAACTTGACTGAGGTGACAATTAATGACCGATAAAATAGAAAAAACCGCAAAGACAGTTGAAGCCGCCGTAGTAGAGGCTTTGGCGGCACTTAGTGCGGTTGAAAGCGAAGTAAAGATAACCGTACTTGACCCAGGTGCCAAAGGCGGATTATTTGGTATTGGTAGTAGGCCCGCAAAGGTGCTGGTTGAGCGTAAGCTAACCCCTGCGGATGTAGCGAAGAATTTCTTAAAAGAGCTTACCATAGCAATGAACATGAATGTGCAACTTGAAACCCGTGCTAGGGAGAGGCAGATATATATAAATATGACCGGTGAAAACATGGGCATATTAATTGGCAAGCGTGGGTATACATTAGACGCACTTCAATATTTGGTTAACCTTGCGGTAAACCAAAATAGCGAGCCTAATGTTAGTGTAGTACTGGATACAGAAAACTACCGTAAGCGTAGGCGCGAGACATTGGAGTCCTTGGCGCAGGGTATTGCGCGTAAGGTAAAATCTACCCGCAAAAGCGTGACACTTGAGCCTATGAGCCGTTATGAGCGGCATATCATACACACGGTATTGCAAAATGACCGCTTTGTACGCACTACCAGCGAGGGCAACGAGCCTTATCGCCATGTGGTGATTAATTTAAAATGACCGCGTTTTTTTCTGGCCACGAAACGGATGTTATAGCCGCTATTTCTACGCCCCATGGTATTGGGGCTGTGGGGATAGTGCGTCTTTCCGGTGACGGGGTTATGGATGTTTTTGGCCGGATATTTAAGGCCGGGGCTACTCATAAGCATGGAAGCTTTGAGTCTCACCGTATGTATTATGGGGAGATTGTAAACAACGATGAGGTTGTGGACGAGGTTATGGCTTGCTGTATGCTGGCACCCCGTTCGTATACCCGTGAAGATACTGTTGAAATTTTTGCACATGGTGGCGTGGCCACTTTATATGGCGTGCTTAACGCCGCGCTTGAAAATGGAGCGCGCTTGGCCCTACCCGGGGAGTTTACCAAGCGTGCTTTTTTAAATGGCCGCATTAATCTTACGCAGGCCGAGGCTGTTATGGACTTGATAGGTGCGGCCACAGGTGCGGCTAGGCGGGCCGGGCTTAGGCAACTAGGGGGCGGGCTTAGCAGGCGAATAGTTGCCGGGCGGGATAAGTTACTGTTATGGCTTGCTAATATAGAGCTGTCTATAGATTATCCAGAGCATGAAGATGAGGCAATGAACCGTGCGGCTATTTTGGCCGAGGGGGATGGCTGGCTTAGTGATATGGAAGCGTTGTTAAAGACTGCCGAGGTTGGGCGTGTGCTTCGTGATGGGGTTAGGACTGCCATTTTAGGGCGGCCCAATGTTGGTAAGTCTACATTGCTTAATGCTGTGCTTGGGGAAGATAGGGCTATAGTGCATGAGATTCCCGGAACTACGCGTGATGTGCTTACCGAGCGTGTGCAGTTGGGCGATGTAGTGCTACAGCTTATGGATACAGCAGGGATACGGGATACTAAAGACCCTATAGAGAGTATTGGGGTAGAAAAGACATATCAAGCCGCACAGGATGCGGAGTTGGTTATTTATGTAATGGATAGGTCAAAGCCGCCGGTAGATGAGGATTTGGAGATATTGGGAAGGTTGCAGGCCCAAGCAGGACGCTTTGCATCCGACCAGGGTAAGTTGCAGGCTTGCGAAGGACGTTTTTTGTCTAACCAGAATGAGGCGTATGTACTTATCGTGCTAAATAAATGTGACTTGCCACCTGCCGAAGGTTGGGATGGATGGAATGCATACGGATACGAAGTCCATCATATATCGGCGCAAAACCGTGATGGTTTAAACAGTATATATGACACAATCCAACAAAAATTTCTGCAAGGTGGTATAACAGGTACGTCTACGCAGGATGATATTATCACGCGGGAACGGCATAAAGAATTATTACAGTCTGCAATAGCCCATGTACGCCGCGCAATGGATGAATTTAATGCGGGTGTGGCAGAGGATTTGGTATCTATTGGGCTACGGGAGGCTTATATGGCCCTGGGTGAGATACTGGGGCTGGAGGTTAGCGATGATATTGTTGACCGGATATTTTCAGAGTTTTGTGTAGGTAAGTAAATTTTGCCTCTCACGCCATCTTACCCCAACAACTTAACCAGCTCTGCCATCTTCTTTTGGGCAATAAGGGCGCGATTGCCACATTGCATTACGGCCTCCTTTGTCTGCTTGTCTATTAAGCGTATCTTGTCTACATTCAATAGATATGACTTATGAGAGCGGTAAAACTCTGGCACAAGCTTCTCAATTTCGCCAAGAAATCCGCGGAAGTCTATTTTGCCGTTTACTGTGTGCAGGATTACCCTGTGGCGTATGCTCATATGGGTTTCAAAAAATAGTATATCGTCAAAGGCAATGTTCCACACTTCGCCACCTGCGTCTACCTTGAAATACTTCATTTGCGCTTGCTTGTCTTGCAGGTGTTGCTCTAGCGCAACTTGGATACACTCGTATATGCGCGTCTCTATTTCGTGGGGCTTATCTTTTACAATGTAGTCCTGTGCACTAATTTTATGTTTGAAGGTCAAATGTGCCATCTCTGCATGGGTTGTTACAAATACGATTTTGGCATAGGCATCCTCTTCCCTAATTTTAGCGCCAAGCTCTAGACCGTTCATGGGGGCATCTTGTAGGTCTATATCTAGGAAGTAAAGCCCGTTCCCGTTTGGGTGGGCTTTTGTGTAGTCTAGCACTTGCACAGGGTCAGCTACCGACAGCGCAAGTGCCACCCCATCTTGGGTGGCGGCATAGTTTTTTACAACAGACTCCATGTGCTGCCGTTGTTTGATATCATCTTCGCAGATTAGTATTTGCACATCTAGTCCCCACTTCCTATCCGTAGTTTTTGGGTGAAACTCTCGTCTTTTATGCTTGTGAGCAGTGTAACATTGTCTGGGTACGTATCTGCAATTTCGGCTAAGTTATTTAACCCAAGGCCGCGGGTTGGCCCTTTGGTAGAAAAGCCAACTTGCTCTAATTCGTAGAGCTTATGGATATTGGGGCGGCACGTGTTTTGTACTACAAAGGTCACACCGCCGCCAACTACATAGCACGCAACCAATAGCTTGCCATAGCCTATGGTCACAAGCTCTTCTATAGCATTGTCCATAATAATGCCAAGCATGCGTACTAATGCTACAGAGTTTATGGGGATACTATCTACTATATCTGCCGCTTCGAAATGGGTTTCCACACCGGCACTTTGCGCCAGCGCAAGCTTGGCCGCCAAGGTTGCCTTAATTTCCGGTACTTTGATATTGGCAAGGCGGGCAATAGTCATATTGTTATCTGTAATTTCTGCTGTGGCCACTTTTACTTTGGCGTAAAAATACTCTTTTAGCCCTTCCATGTCATTACCAGCAATGTAGCCGTCCATAGATGAGAGTATGTTTCCTATGTCATGTTGTAGTTTTGTCACTATGCTTTGTTGTTCTTCTATTTGTGCTGTGTATTGGCTAAGAATGTTTTGTTCCGTTTCCTTTTGGTGTAGGGCCATGCGCTCGTTTAATGCCCTAGCATAGAAGAGTATGCTAATAGAAGCCATAATGGCCATGCCAGATATGGGCACTGCAATCCAAGACAAAAACTCGATTGCGCCACCAAGATACCGCCATAAGCCTGCCACAAGTACTAAAACAACAAGCACACAAAACGAAAATACCGCTAATACCGTTTGTGCGCTATTGTGTTTATTGATATGCTCGCGCTGGTGTATTGTAACTTTTATAAACAGAAGTGTTGCTATGGATGAAACTGTTATCGAAAGTAGTGTATATGGCACAAATCGCACAAAGTGGCCAAGTCCAAGGCCAATGGGAAGGGGGAAGTTAGGGATAGATGTCAGAAAAGTAGGGATGAAGAAATCTGCAAAGAGCATGGCAAAGGAATCGCTAATAGCGGAAATAAATATCGAGAGAAATACCAGGGTTATTGTTTTCCTGATAGAGTATGATTTGAGCTTGTGGAAGTAAATAGCGCACATAACAATAGAGACAATGCCACTAATGGCACCACCAACATGTAAAACAGCAATACCCAAAACCGCAGATGCGGCCATTACAAAGCATGCAAAAACTATATAAATACTTTCGCCCAGGCGGAATGTTTTATCTCTAACTACTATCTTGGCTAGGACGAAATAGTTAAGGTAAATAAGCATCCACGTAAGTACATCGAATGGAGTGAAGCTCATGCTATGCACCCTCTCTTGCAGTATTGCATCCACTAACCTTGTCAAATATTCGCGGTTTTTTGGCGCAATAATAATGTATATAACTTTAGTATAATATAAAACTGTTAACATATACAGGGGGTTTTATAGTTTATTATGTTGTGCTGGGTATGCTTTGGTAGGTATTATTGGGGTTGGGTACAATATAGCCGTTGAACCACAAAACCAGAGTGCGAAACTTGTCTTTTTATCGCGCTACTGCGTCAGCACCTTCTAGCTTGCCTTATTGGCAAGTGTCGTTGGCACTTCCTTGTTTCGCGACAAAAATCCTGCGTTTCTCACTCTGGTTTTATGACTCATCGAATATATGGAAGAAGGTAATACTCATCCGCTACTAAAATCATTGACTGCTTATGGCCTTTTTGCGCGATTGCATCGTTAGTACTTTCTTGCTTAGTACCTCCTAGCTCGCTGTAGTTCTTGCGTCGTTGGCACTTTCTTAACACATGCCTTCCGCTTATGCCATACAGTAAGTGATACGCCTAAAGCCACCATCAGTATAGCCGAGCCAGAAAGAGTAAACATCAACGTGCCTGCCCCTACCCCGCCAGTTAGCGGCAGAATCATAGCTGGCCAGTTTACAATCCTATATACTCCTGGCCCATCTCCGGTGTAGATGCCTGGCATTGGCGGGCCGTCACTGATTCGCGTTATATTAAGGCTTGGGTGTGCGCCTGCAGTTGAAACCGTAATGCGCCACTGCCCAAATGGTGCTTGGTACCCGGCAGGTGGTGAAGTTTCTATTAGATGGTAGTACCTGCCTGGCCTCATTCTAAATTGCATTGCATTGGCAGTACTTGTGCCTGTAGCAACTACTTCCCAAGTGGCGCCAGGGCCTGATAGCATATTTTGTGTCACCAGCACCTGAGGTGGTGTGCCACTGCCTGTGAAAGCAACAAGCGTGAAGTTTGCCCCAGGAAGTATTTGGTTTAGGTGGTTAACTTTATAGAAGTAAAACACATATGGCATATTACCCACCAGCCATCTGGTTATGGTTTCCCCAGTGTAGTCATTGGTATATGGCACCGCAACAAACGCTAGGTTATAACCGTGAGTTGGGTGATACGAAGGTTGCGGCAAGGCTACAGCTGGGGTTCCCCCAATTGTTACATACCAATGGCCATTGGGTGCCATAAACCCTAGAGGGGTTACAGTTTCCCGTAGCCTATAAACAGTTGGGGTTGCAGGCACTTCCAGTGCTATGGTGAATGTGGAGCTTGACATTAGTACCCTGCCTGCTGCGTCACTTGTTGCAGTTAATGTCTCTATCCAACCACCGCTACCGTCTGGGCGTTCTAACACAAATGTTGCGCCGGGAACTGGCGTAAAGGCGTTTGGGGTGCTGCTATACACAACCATGTCACCCTTGAAGAATTCGAAATCTATTGCCCATACTGCTTCAAAATATAAATTGGGAACTGTTACTACTATGGCTTCGACTTGGCTATCTGTAAGGGGTAGCGCACCAGGGTTAACGGGTGTGCGGTCTGTAGCAGAGGTGACTTGCCGCCACCCTACAAATGTTGCGTTATCCCTAGTGACATCTGTTGGTGTGCGGTTTGTAGCAGGGTTTTGGCCTAGGGTTAGCCCCTCTGGTACGTTGCGCACTACGTTGTTTGTAGCGTTATTTATAAGCCCGCCATTAGGTAGGAAGTGCATGCTACCTAGCCATTCTGCGTAGAGGTGTGTCCCTTGCATGATAGGCGGTGCAGAGTGGGTATACACACGGCGGCCATTGGGTGCACTTGGGTCTATGGCAAACCAGTTGACATGGT
>Ga0123355_10002238_pt1 | contig 27304 bp, 17 predicted proteins | sample TergutEmb28metaG_3_FD_89872 | JGI IMG/M metagenome (GOLD analysis project Ga0123355, IMG submission 89872) | Embiratermes neotenicus P1 segment gut microbial communities from Petit-Saut dam, French Guiana - Emb289 P1 | ecosystem: Host-associated > Arthropoda: Insects > Digestive system > Gut ... | reverse complement strand
CCGAATTTGTAGGTGAGGCCGTCTGTAAACAAGCCGATACCTGTAATTTGGTCGTCGCCTGATGTAGCACTTAGCAAGCCAAAAGAGTTTGATGGATTCGAACGTAACCAAAGCCTGTCAATATTGTACGGACGGGTAGCACCGTATTCTCTTTGCATCAGATACAGCTTATGGTAATTTTTTGCATAGTTGTAAGCTCCGGTGGCCCATACTTGTACCCATTCCCAGTTTTCATACAGGCAGCAATCGGTAGCATTAACAAGTAGTAATTCAACTGTTTGACCATAGATAGTAATTGTGAAGTTAATATACTGCCATGGTCCGTTTTTATTAACATCTATCATGTTGAAATAATCCAGCCAACCCATGTCGTCGTCCCATACACGGCTTACATGTATAAAGTACATAGCACAATTTCCGTCTTGGTCTATGGCGGTTATGGTATCTGTCGCTGCAAGGTATACAAGGGCGTTTTCACCGTCAAGTTGTGTCCACATACGAATAATGCCTGCCTCTACTAGCTCTGGGTTTGGTGTGCTTGGGCTGCCGCCTTCACCGTTATTGAAAATGTCAAAGCTTGGTACGGGAGGTACAAATGATATAAATTCATCATTAATAAGAGTTATCTCTATTTTTTGTCCAAATAGAGTAGCCGTGAAGTAGATTGTCTCCCATACGGCAGGACGCTTACTAACGTCAATTAAGTTTACATTACCGGGGTTGTCCAACATATTGTTTACACGTACAAACTGCATAGCGCAATCTCCATTAGGAAGAATTGCTGTTACGTGTAAACCGTCATATGGTACAAGGGCGTTTTCTCCATTTAGTTGGGTCCACATACGGATAAGGCCCATCTCTGCCAAGTAAGCATTGTTGGAATTGCCGTTGTTAATAACTTCCAAGGAAAACGTTGAGGCAACAGAGCCGAAAATTTCCCACTGGGTTGCCCCTGTAGCGGCAAATATTCCGGTAAACGGTGCCCTTGCCATATTGATACGTAAGCCTTTTGTGTAAACTGGCTCAAAGGCCACACCGTTCCAATATCTATTTGCGAATGCTGCACCATCTGTTAAAACGCCAACAGTACCAACGCCCTCACCCATTTCATTAATCATATGGATTATCCTTACCCATTCGTCAGTAAATGGGCATAGATATTCTACATAAACATCTTCGCCGGGAAGGAAGAAACCTGCATAAGCTACCCCCCGTGTCCGGGATTCGATGTTAGGGGAACCGCTGTGCCATAAAATCCTTGTACTGTCAATTTCCATAAGATGAGGCCATGTCATGGTGATAAAGTGGCGATCCCTCGGGTTGTTGTTTACCCAACCCGTCTGCTCTGTCCAGCGCGGTGTTGGGGAAGAATTGTGTGGGAATGGCATCATAACTGCGCCGCCGGGCCCTGCGCCGTCGATAAACCCTGCCCAAGTTGACCAAGTGCCGCTGCCCAAATTACCATTGCGTAAAGCGTTTACATTTGCAGCATGACCTTGTGGGCTGTCCCAATGGAAACGCAAGTGACTTACTCTTAGGTCGCCATCATGTTGCACACGGGCAATATTGCCCCCAGCTGCATTTATCGCTCCTTCAGCACTTAACTTGGCGGCAGCTGCAACCGGGTCTACATTTAAAAGAGAGATGATAAGTGCGCTGGCAGCTGTATCAACTTCTGCTTGTGTGGCATCTGCACCAATTGCAAGAGCTGCATCAAGGGCTGCTTGTTGCTGAGGTGTAAGGTTTTTGGATTGAGCTGTGGTTATAGCACTCTCTAACACAGAGGTATCAACCCTGTTTGTGTAAACTACGTCTACATTTGCCATGTGGAATTGTGTGTTAGCCCCAAGCCTAATATCGTAAACCCAGGTATGATTTCCGTTGGCGTCCCCTGCGTGGGCATTAGGCCAATGCTCAACCGGAGCAGCAGATACTACAAACCACAAATATTTGGTGTTTGCAGGCACGGCAAAAGTAGCCGTACCTTCGCGGTTTGCCAGATTGGCAGAGTGGATATTGCCATAGTGGCGTGTGCCGTCCTCTGTCATAGCCAAAAAACCGAAACGCCAGCCTGCCAAGTGGTCGTTTGCGCCAAATTGACGGCCTCCGCCTGCGGCATTGGTAGCACCAAAGAATTCCGATTGCTGTGCGCCTCTGAAATCAACAGTAACTGTGTTGCTGTAAGTGGGAACTTCCAAACGGATGGCATTAAAGCCGTATGGGTTTGGAGCAAGCCCACGGGCTACACGGTACCATTCTCCGCCGTCGTTGGTAAACCCACTGGTGTTAATATTTGCGAATGGGTAAACATAATTCCTTAGGGAGTCTATATCCCAGGTTACCATTCTGCGTGCGGAGTTAAACATTCTGTCCCCCATTTGGTCATGGGTAAGGCCAAAATAATTCCTATAAAGTGTGATGGAATCACCGGTATATGGCGAACGGCTTAATCTTACAAGTATATCGCGACCATGATTACTGGCCCAATCTTCGTAGAACAATGGATTAGACCATATCATGTTTGTACCTTGGAAGCCTCTGTGGCTAAAGTCAATTGCACCTAGTGGATGATGCTCCCAGAAAAATACGTGGGGATACATGCTCATTACGCTGTGTTGGGAATGAAGCTCTGCATGGAATGAACCGGTTCTAAAATCGCTTGTAGCTTGGAAACCATGACCCATTTCGTGTACGACAGTGGGAAAGCCGTTTATCTCCCCGGAAAGGGGGTTGAATTGCGGGCGTGTTGCCCCTACAGATTGCTGGAATTGCTGAATAGTGCGATTGGCACCACATGATGGGCAAGGATGCGAGGCGGAGCCACCGCTAGCTGACCAGCCAGGGTTGTATAAAAGCCTGAATACGCCTCTGTATGTGTCCCAAATCTGGTTGCCGTTTACTCTGCCGCCTCCGGGGGCTCTGTCATGTGGATCATGGAAGCCCATTTCGAAGAGGAACATTTCAAAAATTCTGTCTACTTCTGCGGCAAGTTCTTCTAGTGGAACCCAAACTGAATTGTGATTTTCATAAATATATTGAGAGTCGGGCCTATGGTTTAACCATCTTCCCTGTGCTTCCCAAATAATAATATAATGCTCTGTTTCAAGGGAATGAGTAGGCCTGTGATGACCGGCACCCGCATTCCAGTTGACGGCAGTTTTCTTTACACCAAAGCAACGACCGGGCACTTGCTGGCATTCATCTTCGCAGCCTGGATGAGGACAAGGGCACTGACAAAGACGAGCTATAAGGCCACAGGTTTGACAGTGTACTTTGCATGCACTGCGATAGCAACCATCTGCCGGACATACAGGCACAGGAGCCATTGGGCCAAATGCCGTGGTATATACAGGGCCGCCAAGAATGGCTGAGCCATTGGAATAAGCCCCCACCCTTAAATACATAGTGGCATCTGCCGCAACTGTCGTATAATTATGTCCGGTTGCGCCGCCAATAGCTGTCCAAGGGCCATCGTAGGATGCACTCCTGTACCACTGGATGCGCACCATTGCGTCATGGGATGATGTGGCGTCGCCTATGAAGACAATGTCTCCGGCTTTTAGGTCCGTTCCCGGTAAAAGGGCATCGCCGGATACCACCTGGATATCACCTATTGAATAGAGTGTAACAGGGTCAATATCAGCAATTTCTCCAAAAACTTCAAGTGCAGCTATACCCACACCCGGGGCAGTTCCGCCAGTTTTTGCACCAAAAATTTGTAGCCTGATAGATGAAGTGACAACAGGCTCGGGGAATTCTATAATATTCCATACAGGATTTGCAGCCCACGGGTTTGGTGCAGGCCACGGGCGGTTAACTGGGTTTGCACCGGATCTGCCATCCACTCCAATTGGAGAGTTAGGGTCTGCAACGCCTATGCGGTCTGCATGATTTGGTGGCGGCGTATATGGGAAAATATTTACCCATTGGCTTTGATCATTAAGATATTGTACATTAGCGGCATTGGGCCAACGAACACCAGCATCGGTGAAGATATGCCACATTACACGCAAACCCTCAATGTTATAGGCGGCATCCCAGTCTAGTCGAAACCAAATGGGACTTTCTTGGGAGCCTACAGCTGCCCCGGCACCCCAGGAATTCCAATGATTGTTACCGGCAGCGGTTGGAAGTGTCCCGTTAATGGCATTGGCCGGAGTATTGCCTCCGTTGGTATGTTGAGCTGTAGCCGTAGCTATACGAGCAATATTACCTTGCGCCAGGGTTGTGGTGCCCGGTTGTGTCCAATGGGGCGGGAAGCCTAGCGGTGCTACTTCAAATGGCTCATCCATCATGGACTCATCGGTTGTAGCTTCATGATAATTTTCATCGTATTCGAAAGTGAACTCGATCTCATTTTCGAAAAAGTCCGCCATTGCTTCTATAAGCATGGCTTCAAGGCCTTCATGAGCCCCAACATGACTTACATTGTCATGATCGACACCGACGGCAAAAACCGGGGTAAACATTGCAAAAACCATAACTAATGAAATGGTCCATGCAGTGATACGGCTAAAGAGTCGTTCATTTTTTTTACTCAATCTCATCCTGCTCCTCTCGTTTTCCTAAAGTCAACACCATCGCTTACATGTTAACTTCTTTGACCGGTTACATTACAAAAAACATAAACAGTTGTTACTAGTACATACCTCCTCTCTGAATCATTTTAGAGAGTGTGGCACAGCAGCATGTCTATGCCACATTTTCCATAATATTGTAACACGGACGAGTTCGTGCATCAACATTTGTAAAAAAATAATTTAATTTATTATACTTTTTAGGCAACAATTACTAATTAACGAAACATAATGCTATAAGCCTAGCATGCGCAAACTTATTTAAATGCGAAATCACTAACAAAAAAACTGCCTAACATTTCACTATAGTGGTTACGGACAAATTTACCGGATATACACTATAGTAAGGTTAGGCAGCTTCTTAGTTAGAGGCCAAATGCTGCATTACAATGGTTTTTCAGGTTTTCGCTTTATTCTTTTGATTACAAGAATGAACATAGCAGTCAGGAACTACAAGGTCTTGCGGGTCTTTTGATGGCGGCGTGTGTAAAAGACATATGGGCTCATCGTAGCAATAAAGTGGTTCTTGTGGAGTAGCAATGACCAGTCGGTCTTGTGTTGCCGGCGGTGTGTCGTCTGTTGGTAGAGTCCAATGTGTATAGCTGCCTTCGTCGTTGCCAACTTCAGGTACTACGTTAGCTGTACCTCTACCTTCACGTTCAGTATTGTTATATTGTGCTATTAAATTGTTATATTGCACTATTAAATTGTCATATTGAACTGTAAATCTGTTTGAAAGTGTGTTATTTGGTGCACCTACTCCGACGATAAAGGTTAGAATAATTTCGTTACCAATACCAAAGTCCGCATGAACATCGCCAAAGAAGAAACCAATGTTTGTATAATGCAAGCTACCCGATTGCGGCAGACTAAAGCTGAACGGTTGGCTTGCATCAACACCTGTTGCAAAGATGTGCCATTCGTCACTTCCGGCAACGGTGTATCTGATGTCAAAAGTGATATCTGCGCCGTTAGTAAAGGCCGGAAGGCAACCGGACAAGAAATTCAAACCTCTGCTTGGTATATCCACAATTGTAAAATTCGAAACTGTGCCGCCTGAACGGTTTTGGAAGCCTCTTAGAGTCCAGTTAATGGTCTCGCCAACTCTAACAACAGTTCTATCTGGGTTTTTGATAGGGTAAGCGTCAGGTTCGGTAGTAACTGTTACAGTTGCACTATCGTTAGACCCTACACCTGTCCTTGTATCGGCAACAAATGCCGTGTTAATTATTGACGTGCCAATTGCGGTTCCGGTCGCTACTGTTGTTGTAAACGTAATCACAAAACTTGCTCCCGGTGCCAAGCTGGTCAAGACTATTTCAAGTAAGTTACCTGTGAAGTCTCCTGTTGCACCTGTTGGCAGTGCCAAGTATCTTGGATTGATAAGCTGTTCAGGTAAGTTGTCTGTTACTAACAGGCCTGTTAATGGTATATCACCTGTGTTTGTTACTATAATTGTATAGGTCAAATCATCGCCCGGTAAAACATATTCATCCGATACTTCTATTATGAGTTCTATAGAAGTATCTTCTGATGGCGGGTCATTAACTGTTACGATTTCTGTATCGCTACTTTCTACTAGTGTGCCATTATAGCTACCTGTTACCGTTGCTGTGTTTACTAACTCACCATTGGTCTCAAGTGCTACTTCTGCACTAAGCAAGATAGTTACATTTGCGTTTATAGGTAGATTGGCGATTATGCCTTCGAACAGGTATGGTGCCGTGTTACTCCATTCGCCTGTTACACCTAATGGTAATGACACCTTATCCGGGTTGATTAAACCTAATGGCAGTTGATCCGTTACAGATAAATTTTCAAGTACCACATTGCCTGTGTTCTCAATAACGATTGCGTACAGAATTCTTTCGCCTACTAATACTTCTGTACCGGTAATTGCAGTTTTCGTTAAGGTCACGTAAAAGGTCGGCGGGTAGTTTATAGTTGTTCTTGCGGTATCATCATCTTCTACAGGTGTACCGGCTTCGGCTTCGCCTGTTACGGTTGCAGTGTTTGTTATCACTGTACCGCCCGGTAATTCGGCAGCTACTACTACGTTAAAAGTAATATCAACATATGCACCAACGGCGAGAAGTGCAAGATAAACACCAAGTAATTGACCGTTTGCGTCGTAGCCGGTTATATCTACTTCCGGCACACTGCCTACTATTTCCATGCTGCTTGGTACAAATGTCAGTTGCGGCGGCAACTCGTCTTCGATTACAAGATCCATTAAATCTACATCGCCTGTGTTCATGACTCTTATTGTATACCCTACAGTTGCACCCGCATCTACTGTCTCTGGTGCGGTTTTAACAATTGACACACTAGGTTCCGGTATTTCCACTACTTCGTATTCATCCGCACAAGTATCAATCGGCGGTTCATTAATATCCTCATACAAATGCACGGTATTTACTGCTATATACTCGTCATTTGCATTCGCAGGTGGCAGCGCATTAATAACAACATCAAATGTGATTGTTGTTGCACAGGCAGGCAACCTGTTTAATACAATCGTTAACGCATTATTGTTAATTGCCACCAAATAATCTACTGTCCATGCAGAGCTGTTGCCGTTGGCATTGTATATAGCTATCGTGTTGTTTACAAATGTCAAGTACGGCGGCAATAAGTCTATTATGGTGAACGGGCCGTTTAACTCTTGGGCGTTTGGGTTGTTTACCGTAAGCGTGTAAGTTATGGTATCGCCTACAATGGCTCGTGTTGTAGGAACAAATGCGCCATTTACATAAGCTCCTGCGCGTTTTTTTATTGTTGGTGGGTTAGGCACGATGGCCGTTATCACTTCATCGTCTTCTTTGTCTACAAGATTATTGGGGGCTCTTGCGGTGTTTTCAGTTTCGTTACCGTCTTCTTCGTTACTTGCCACTCTTGTGCTAATGATTGTTGCACTTGCACCTTCTGGCAACAGTGGAATTGAAACAGTCAAATTTTGATCACAAATATTGTCTAACATGTCCGGAGGTAATATAACCGCGTAGGCGGTTTCTATGGGTTCTTCTGCGGGTTCGTATATTTCTTCCGGTTCCGGTTCATCGACGGGTTCCGGCTCTTCCATGGGTTCAGGCTGCGACTCCGCTTCAGGCTGTATAATTACTTCCGGCAGTTCCACATATACATGTTCGGGCGTGGATTCCTCGTAAGGTTCATCCGGTGGGTCGGGTTCTTCATCCGTGGGTTCGGGTGGTGGTGGTTCTTGTGCAATATAATCTATATCCTCGTAAATATCTTCCGACTCTTCATCTGTTACATCGTCCAAAGCAGGAATATATGTTTCGTAAATGGTTTCGGGCGGTTGGTAGACATTGTAATCCTCTGTTGTTCGCAGTGTAAAATGCGTGGCGGCGGAAGCTATCACTGCGGTCACAACACATACTGCAATTATAAAAAAGGCAGTAGCTGACTTGGTTGCAACGGATGTGCCTGTGCCTGCCATGTTTGTATAGCCTGTTGCAAAAACTTGCTCTTCCAACAATAACACGGCCCCAAGGGATACAACAGATGTAACAGCAATAGGTATAGCTTTTTTTCTGTACTTGCCTTCCAACTTGCTTTTTATTGTGTTGCGAGCGGCAGACAGTGTGTTATATACAGTAGAGTCTGTACAGTTGTATAAATGAGCTATTTCTTTTGTACTAAGACCCGCATAGTAATATAAATAAATCATCTCTCGCCGTTTTTTTGGCAGGTTATTTATTATCTTAAAAAGCATTGTGCGAAGTTCTTTGTTTTGCAGGGCTTCTGCGGGCAAAAAGTCTGTGTTAAGTTCCGGCTGATCTTCCAATGTCGTGCCTGTTTGTATTATATACTCTTGTCGATTCTTGTTTTTATTACGTTTGCGGAAACATTCATACATCGCTATTTTTCGCAAGTATGGCAGAAGTGTATCGCCTTTCAGGTCAGCTACTTTCTTGAAGGCAATTACAAATGTATCTTGCACTACTTCTTCCACATCTTCCTTGTTCCCTAAGAATTTTTGGCACAAAAAAGCAAGGTTCCCATTGTACATATTGTAAATTTCTTCAAAGGCCAAAAGACAACCGTTATTCAGGTTTTCCATTATGTTGTGAAAATTTTTGTTCTCTCCATAAATAGAAATTTTATAACACCTCGTCTCTGGTTATGTCAGCTTGTCTCAATGTTGTTATAAATTATGTCTTACATTAAATCATCTACATACTGCACAGACTGTTCTACAAGTATTTCGCTTACAGGTAACAAGTCATTGGCATCATATGGCACAGCCTTTTTTAGAAAATTTAATTTACTTGTTAGCCTTTCTGAATATAGAGTTAATACACTTAAAACATGTAATTGAGATAGCTCAACTTTTTCTGCAATCTCGCTGACTGATACATCATCTAAATAGCAGTAGAAATACAGAGCCTGCCTTTCTTCATAGTCAAACTCGTCTACCAGATGATACAGCAACAGTCTAACTCTATCATGGTTGATAAAGGTTCTTGGTATTTTCGGCATCTTTGGTCGCACCAAATATTGAGTTGGTACTGTTTTTTTCGTTTTTCTTGTCTTGTTCAATACAGGTCTTCCTCATAAATTAGATTAAGCTGATAAATTGATTTTGAATTTTACCCTCTACTTACTATATAGGGTCTTTTTCCGGAAAAGCTCTATTAGATTTAAAAATATTTTCATGTAATTTTATTGAAGTTTTGCCAAAATAAAGCTGCAATGTTTCATTTACGTATTTTTGAACACAACTATGTATTGTATCGTATATTGACGCATCTTACAATAAAAAATGCTAAAAACACTTAAAATTACCTAAAAATTGCCCTATTTATCACGCACGATAGGGAATGGATGCTGTCCGTGTTGATGGGTACGTATAAAAAAAGATGGGATTCTAAAATAAGAATCCCACAGTTGGCATTTTCTATAACTATGCTATTTATTGCGATACGCTTGAATAGATTACAAGCCTATGCAATGCGCGGGTAGTAGCAATATACAATAGTTTAACATCTAATGGTTCCAATGTGTATTGTGCTGCATCTGTTATTATAACAACGTCAAATTCTAACCCTTTTACCAAATACACAGGCAATATTAATATACCGCCCTCGTATGGTGCTTCCTGTTCAGTAATAATTTGCAAATCTTGTCCCAGCGCAGCTAATGATTTTTGCAATGCCTTACATTCCGCAGATGTCTTCCCGATTATAGCAATGGAACGGAAGCCGGCGTCCTTCGCAGCAGATATTTCTTTACATATAGCATCCGTAAGGGATGAACGATTGCTTATAACATGCGTTTCCACAGGGTCGCCATGCCTGATAACCGGTACCGCCAATGGTACGTCGGGCTCACTTTCTTCTGAATATAGGTGCTTAATAACAGAGTTAGCTGCATTCATAATTTCGACAGTAGTACGGTAACTTTGCTCTAGCACAAGTGGGGCGGTACTAAAAATAGGACGAAGCTCTTTCCAGTTTGTAATACCCTTATGAGCCAAAATGCCCTGATGCAAATCCCCAAGTATGGAAAAGGACGCCTTTGGCAACGCCGCTTTCAGGGCAATAAATTGAAACACACTTAAATCTTGTGCCTCGTCTACAACTACATGCTTTATATCACTTTCTATACCAAACAGCCGCTTTTGCATCCATATTAAAGGCGGTAAATCTTCTGGTTCCAGCTTTTTTTTCTTGTGAAGTACACGGCTTTCGTTTATTAATAGCTTGCAATTTTCTGGGGCGAATATACCGCTGGATAGTTCATCCAACAGCCCTGGGGTTGCAAACAGTAAATAATAATATTCATTTACAGATTTTAATTGAAACGCTTTCGTGTATAACTTTCGCGCCGTTTTAGATTTATTTTTAATACGATTAATAAGTTCGTTGCGCTCATTAAAAATCTCTTTTATTTTAATCTGACGTTCTGGGCTTTCTTCGGGATAGGTATTTTTACATTTAGCAACACGCCGGCTGTATTCATCTTCGATATCTTCGATAATTTTCGGGATTTCTTTTTTCACAGCAGTATTAAGATATTTTTCTATTTCTCCTTTACGTTTGTTCACGGGCAAAAAGCTATATGTCTTCAGAAACATTTTTTTAATTTCATCCCTAGAAAATAGTGAATATCCTTCCACCATAAAGTCTGTATCTGGAATGCATTGCTCTTCGATATATCTACAATAGCGTTCTATAACTTGTTGAAAATTCATACCACTTTTCAGATGCGCCGCTTCCATTCTTGCACTATTAAATGCACCTTTATTTATTGCTTCAGAAAGGGCTGTAAGCGAAGGGACAATTTCCCATTTGTCCCATTCCAGGCACTCGGCTACATATTCTGCAAATGTGGTTTGCACCACTTGATTTACACCTAAATCCGGCAACACGTCGGATATATAACTTAGAAAGAAGCGGCTCGGTGCCATTATCATCACTTGGCTTGCTTTAAGCTTATTTTCGTAGGTGTAAAGTAAATATGCTATACGATGCAAGGCAATTGTAGTTTTACCACTACCCGCCGCCCCTTGCACCAAAAGGGGCTCATACAGCGGTGCACGTATAATTTTATTCTGCTCTGCCTGAATAGTTGCTACAATATCACCAAGCCGCCTGTCTTTACTGGCCCCTAGTGCCGCTTGCAAGAATTCGTCGTTTGCTGTTATATCAATATCTACTAAACTTTCAAGCTCCCCTTCGTTAATTTGATATTGCCTTTTTAGTGTGATATCCCCAGTAATTGTACCGTCGGGGCAATCGTAGGATGCTTGTCCAATACGTCCTTCGTAATATAACGACGATATTGGGGCGCGCCAATCTGTAATTAGCATTTTTAAGTCATCTAGCAACGTCATTTTGCCAATATAATGGGTTTCCGTAAAATTTTTGTTATTGTTTTTTTGCTTGAAGTCAACCCTGGCAAAATATGGCTTATCAAGAGCATACTGCATTTGTCCAACTTTGGTTTTTTGGCCCTCTAAGAGGCTAAGGTTTACTGTCCATTCATTAAATTGCTCCGGGTTATCAATATTCATGTGCTTTAATGCATAAGCTACCCTTGCATCAAGTTCGTCTTTTTGTGCGGCAAGAGCAGGCAGGGTATCATTTATATACTCCAGCACTGCTTGCAAATATTCGTTTTCAGATACATAATCAGGATGATTCATACATACACTCCTTATAATTAAATGAGGTGCAGCCGCTTAGTTATTGTATTCTAGCACTATACATATTGTCTATAAAAATGTAAAACCACAAATTAACCAGTGCCATGCTCTTGCGACAACGTATATTTGTTTATTTGCTTTTTTTGCGTTTTTTTAATTAAATACTTTACAAGTTGACATTTGTGTGGTACTTTATGTTCATAAATTGGCGTGAAACCCATGGGGCTATATAGGTTGTGCCAAAATCATATGGGAATAATTTCCAATTATGCAAAAATAAGATTACATACTTTAAGTTAAAGGGTACAAGTCGCAAAGGTTTGTGCCATTTTTATGCTCTAGGGTTCATCTTCCTAAGTATACTTCTCGAAAAAAATAGAAAAAATAAATAGTATATGCGGTCCCGCTTTGACACCCAAGGACATGTTATAGACAACCATGCTAAAAAGCGACTCAAAAGGAGGAGCTAATTATAAAATCAACTTTTATAGGCTGGTATTATAAGCAGCAAGCCAATGGCAAAACCCTGGCAGTGATACCCGGCAAGTCCAGCAATAGTGCGTTTATTCTGATAATAACAGAAACAGCCGCCTTCAATATTCCTTACAACTTATCAGATTATAAAGAAGGCGAAACATTGCAGATTGGCTCAAGTTCCTTTTCAAGTTCTGGTATCAAACTATGCATTACGCATAATAATATTTCTTTGATCGGCAGCTTAGAATACCGTAATTTAACCCCAATCAAAGGGGACATAATGGGTCCGTTCCGCTTTTTTCCTATGGAATGTCGTCATGGAATTGTTAGTATGAAACACGATGTTTGCGGAAATGTCACACTTAACGGAGAAAAGATTAATTTCGATAATGGAGTCGGCTACATTGAAACAGACAGTGGCTCCTCGTTCCCCGAAGGTTACACTTGGATTCACTGCAATGATTTTGAGCAAAATTGCTCTATTATGGCTGCCGTAGCCAAGATACCATTTGGTGGGTTTCATTTTTGGGGATGCATTTGCATAGTCTGGGTTGATGGAAAAGAGTATAGGCTGGCAACATATAAAGGGGCCAAAATACCCCGGTGCGAACACAACTTAATAATGCTCAGACAAGGTAAATTTTCATTAACCATTGAAGCGAACCAGCAGATTGTTCATAGTCTAGCCGCACCAAAATCCGGCATTATGAGCAGAATGATAAAGGAAAGTGCATCTTGTCCTGCAAAATTTGTGTTTACTAATGGAAATGATATCATTTTCGCTGGTGAAAGTATGTATGCAAGTTACGAATATATGATGAAGGCAAATATTTAAACAGCCCGGGGACTCACCTCCGGGCTGTTTAAATATTTGCTTAAAATTTACAATACTGTTCACGAATAGAGTTCATTTCCGATGAAATTTCATCTAAATCAAGAACCATTTCCATCATACCAACTTGTTCGTCATAAACTGTGACATCAACCACAGATTTAATTGCTTCTTCACAAATGTGATATACATGGAGTCCCAACGAGACCCCTGTCAACGGACCTGCAAAAGTAGGATCGCCTGCTGTTACTGTTTCAGCAGCAATGCCGGAAGCTTCGCCTTCGGCGGCACCAAGAATAACAACTATGTTTTCCGGGCCAAATTGTTCAGCATATTCCTTTACCCTCTTTTGATTTTCCAAGTCCATTGCGCCTGCAGCCGTTCAGACGAAACATTCTGTAGAAGAAAATAAAACTTCTACATTGGCGGCGGTTTTTATACACTCTTCGATAGCGGGACCAGGCACGCCATCTCTGTCGCCAATAATAACAATTTTCTTGTTAGCTAAAATTGACACATACATTCCTCCTTTTCATTTGAAATAGGGTTCTTCCCTCAAATATGTCTAGCAATCATTGCTTCAATATTTGCTTCTGTAGCATCATCTTTTACAAGCTCTTCAATTTTTGCGCCGTTTTCATATATCGCTATAACGGGTAGCCCTAATATTTTTTGGCCTATGGCTAATCTGCGAGCCTTTGTTGTATTAAGCTTGACAAACTTTAGATTTTCGCCATATTTTTCTGCCATAGCAGTTACAAATGGCAATAGGGCTTCGCAGGGCACACAGCCATCGCCGTAATAATCAACTAAAACTTTTCCTTCTGCCTGCAGAACTTCTGCTTCAAAAGTGTCCTTGTTTACTTCCAGCATTTATTTCACCTCCACAACATTTTTATAACCGGTTGGGTTTTTACTTTGCCAATGCCACATATCACGGCACCCGTCAATTACAGTTTTTTCTGCTTTCCAGTTAAGCAATTTTTCAGCTTTTTCTGTAGAGCAGTATGAAACAGGCGCATCACCGGGGCGACGATTGGATATTTTTACGGGTATCTTTATTCCGTTGGATTTTTCAAAAGCAGTTACAAACTCAAAGTTGCTGGTTCCCCTACCCGTTCCAAGGTTAAAAGCTTCCGCACCTGTGTTATTATCGCAATATTTCATAGCGGCTATATGGCCTTTTACTAAATCCATAATATGAATATAATCCCTTATACACGAACCATCATGAGTAGGGTAATCGTTGCCGTATATCTGCAAAAATTCGTGCTGTCCGGCGGCAGCTTGGGCAATAAATGGGGGTAAATTTTTAGGAATGCCCGTAGGGTCGTCACCTATTTCACCGCTTTCATGAGCCCCCATTAAATTAAAATATCGCAACATAGCCACCGACCAACCGGGATTAGCAGCTGCAGCGTCACGAAGTATTTGTTCCGACATAAACTTTGTCCAGCCATATGGGTTAGGGCAGTCTCCAACGATGGCGTCCTCTGTGATAGGCATTGTATTTTTTGCACTGTATACACAGGCTGATGAAGAAAAAATAAGCTTTTTTACTCCATGTCGCTTCATTGCCTCGCATAAGGAAATAGTTGAGTTTAAATTATTTGTGTAATAATCAATAGGCAGTTCCATACTTTCGCCCGCTGCCTTAAACCCGGCAAAGTGAATGATATAGTCAATTTTGTGCTTAAGAAATATCTTATCAAGCTTATTACCGTCTCGCACATCACACTCGTAAAATCCGAAATCCCGTCCCGTTAATTTTTTTACACGAACCAACGCTTCAGGCGTACTGTTTGAATAATTATCGGCTACGACAACATCATATTGCTGGCTCAACAACTCCGCAAGCATGTGGCTGCCAATAAACCCTGCGCCACCGGCTAAAAATACTGTCATTTGTTTTACCGCCTCTATCAAAATGTGTTATTAATATAATGCTCTGCCGCAACAGTCGCAATAGCACCATCTGCCGCCGCAGTCACAACTTGTCGTAGAGATTTTACGCGTAAATCTCCTGCTGCAAAGACACCTGGAATATTCGTCTTCATATCGTCATCTGTTGGAATATACGCACCATCCATTTTTACTTTGCCTACAAAAATGTCTGTATTCGGCACAAACCCAACAAATACGAATACACCAAAAGTTCCGTCTTCTTCGTCTGCCTCAATTTCACGCAATTCCCCAGTTTTTACATTTTTAACAACCATAGAGGTTAAAATACCGTCACCTTTTAACTCCTCCACAACGCTGTCCCACATGTACTCAATTTTAGAGTTGGCAAAAGCACGCTCTTGAATGGACTTTGCTGCACGAAGCTCATCTCTGCGGTGGATAATTGTAACCTTACGGGCAAATTTAGTCAGGTAAATTGCTTCTTCGACAGCGGAGTCTCCACCGCCAACAACAAAAACTTCAAAATCTTCAAAAAAGTTTGCATCACATGTAGCGCAATAGCTAACGCCCTTGCCTATAAGCTCCATTTCGCCGGGGCAGCCAATTGGGCGGGGCTGTGCGCCTGTGGCAATTATCACAGTTTTACCGTGATATTCGCATTTTTGGCCTTTAACTACTTTAACTTTGGGCTCCAAATCTACATCTGTAATAGTATCACTGATGCGGTCTGCGCCAAAGTGGTCGACCTGGGCAACCATTCTGCCAATTAAGCTTGGCCCTGTTTCATGCTCAATTCCGCCGGGATAATTTTCTATTTCCGAAGTTATAACAATCTGGCCGCCCACTGTAGCTTTTTCTATAAGCAATGTATCAAGGCGGGATCTTCCGGCATAAATAGCGGCGGCAAGCCCCGCAGGGCCTGCGCCGATTATAATAATATCGTATATTTTCAAGACGTCACCTGTTTAATTTATTTTACAGAACTAAAGTGTGCGAAGCGCAAACTTGCGTGCTGTTTAAAATTGCACTATTTCGGAACATCAAAGATTGTTTGCCCGCTAACTTCAGCGGACAATGCCTCCAGTGCCGTATCCAAAATTTTACTACGCATTGCCTTTTCTTTTGCGGCAGTTAGTTTTGGGTCACCTAATGGATGCGGGATAGCTATTGTTGGAACAATTCTGTTAGCCCCAACTGTCAAGGATATTGGCGTAACCGTGCATAAATGAACAACAGGAATCCCAACACGTTCAATTTCTTTCACCATCGTTGCACCGCAACGAGTACAAGTGCCTCATGTAGAGGTTAGGACTACCGCATTAACACCTAGACTAAGAAGTTTTTGCCCTATATCCTCTGCAAATTTTTTGGAAGATTTTACAGCCGTACCATTTCCTACGGTTGAGTAGAATAAATTGTGGAGCTTGCCGATTTTACCTTCTTCCTCAAACTCCCTTAAAACATCTACGGGTAAAACTCTGTCTGCGTCCTGGTTGGCATACACAGGGTCGTAACCCCCGTGAGCGGTTTCGTAATCGGCTTCTGTCAAATCCATTACGCCTGTGATATCATACTCGCCATACTTTGAAGCTGAAGAAGACTCTATACGATCCGGGTTGCCTTTGGGTACTATTCCACCAGAAGTCACTAGTGCAATTGTAGCCTTAGTAATATCCTTAACCGCTGCAACAGGAGGTACTCTGTCGAAATCAGGCATTGGGTATTCTGTTTCAAAGGGTTTGCCAGCCATTTTATCCAGCAGCATCTTAACGGCCCGCTTAGAGCCGCGCTCTGTATCAAAAAAGTTTACACGCTGTCCTCTTGGTAAATATCCTTCCTGGACAGATGCACCAATTTTTCCCTTGGCTGCAAGTTTAAGGGCAAGCTTAGCCATTTTTGGTGCAGCATCACGCATTCCGGCTGCAGAATTTTTGGTGGCTATAATATATATTTTTTCTTTATACATATCAGCTCCGGGATTTTCTGCATACATGCCTGTAACTACCGGGATACCGAATTTTTCTGCAACTGCATCACAAATAATCCCGCATGCCATACCGTAGCGTCCGGCATTAAAAGCCGGACCCGCAATAAACAAGTCGGGTTTAACGTCTTCCACCATATCAAGAATTGCTTTTTTTGCATCATCCGTATTTTCGATAAAATAAGAATCGCCGCAGACAATTGTCTGTACTATTTCTGCAGATTCTCCAAAGGCCGCCTGGAATGCAAGGCCAGGGCCTACTATACCTGGGCGTATTTCTGGCAATGTATTTGCCATTTCTTCGCCGCCTATTCCGGCATAAAATTGGTTAATATAATGAACAACTTTCAATTTTCCCATTTCATCTCCATTCTAGCCGCTGGCACAGGTAAAGCTTGTTTTGCGGCAAGCATAATAGGAATGAAAAATAGCATAATCGCTATTTTTCTCACGAATACATCTTATCTCGCACTCATTCTGTTAAAGCCAAGTTCGTTGGTTGCGCCGGTAATCGCTTGAATTTCCACTACTATAGAACCATCTGGCTGCACATTATTTTCAAACCCACCGGCAATTTTGTCAACATAGTCCAAGGTTCCAATAACTTTGTCAAGCTTTGGAAGAGTGACAACTTCGTTAGCGTTTCCCCCTGTAACAACCGCATTGGCAGATGCATCTACATCGGCTAAAGATTGAGAAGTACCATCACGCCCCGCATATTCATCGGTAATAATAACCGTGTGTATGCCCTTGGCTTCAATTTTTTTGCAGTTCATAATCAAGTCAGTATCAGGGTTGCCAAAACCTTCTTGGGAAATTATTGCGCCATCCAGCCCAAGATATTCGCACAACTTTGCAGTCCAGTCGGAAGAACGTTGTTTGTCCGCAAGGTACACGTTCTCATTTGTGATAATCATGCCAACAAAGTTTAGGGTCTTGCCATGTTCTGCAAATAAATCCATAATTACCGGATTGTTTTGGTGATGATACGTTGTATTTTTATCACAGGCAGAAACACAGTTACCACTTATTATCGCACCGTCGAAAATTTCTGTAGGATTTATTAAAGTGGTGATACTTTGTTTCATGTCTACTCCGTATACGTAAGTATCGTGCAAAAGCCCTTGGCTTTGAAGCATTTGCACATAGCCTACTCTTGGCAAGCCAGGATACTTTGTAATACTTTCTGTAATGGGCAGGGTTTCGTAAGTGACAACTTCGCAAGGTTTAATGTTTTTGCCAAGCTCACCCAAATAGGCGGCGGCTTTTAACCCTGCCATACGAAGTGCATTTTCGTAATCATGAGCATCAAGGCCGGGCATTGGCTCGAATGTTAAAACAAGGTTGTTAGTTTGCGAAAATGGTGTATATTCTGCCCCAAGTCCGATCATATCAATTATGCCTTCTTGGAATCCAACTACTTTACCACAAGTAACAACGGCGGAACCTCGCAATACATGAGTGGTGCCGGTGCCTACGGTATCGACGGCAGACAATACGCCCGGAAACATGCCGCCGGGGCCTTCCACTTTAACACGGGGTTCGATAACATCTTTTACAGGCGTTATGCGAACACTTTCGCCGGGGCGTGCTATGTCCGGCTCTACAGATTTGAAGCGATTATCTTTTAGTAGTAAATCGGAAAGTTCGCTTTTGTTTACATATAGTGTAGAGTTTTCTATTTTTGAAGCTGTACCAAACTGAATGTCATTGATTGTAATAAATCCTAAATCCAGTTTCACTATATTGCCTCCTTTTAATGGAATGGGATGATGCCTATTTTATAATGTAGAATATATATTACCTTTTAACCAACTGCCGAATCCAACCATGCCCTCGGGGAAAGTCTTTACAAGGGATCTAACAAGCCATTCCCTGCTTTCGTCATCCAATAGGTGTGCCGTATTGTCAAAATCCAAGACGGCAAAGTGCAGATTCAATTAAACTGCAGTCAATCTCCATAAAATCCTTCAGTGCAGATTCAGGTATGTTTCTGTCATTGAATCTTTGATAACATGCAATACTTTCTTCTATAATAGAAAGTGATTGAAGGTGCAAGTTTTCTGTATAACTAGAAATTACAATGGATTTATATGGAGTTTCCTTTGGCTTAACGCTTCCGGAAAGAGGATGTGTAAGCAGCCTGTGTCCCTTATGAATATAATCACGCGCCAATATCAAAACATCAAGATATGACGCATCGATATACTGTACATCGAATGCGCCTAAAAGACGATTTTTTGCAAGAAAATTATTTGTTATCAGCTTGTTAATTTTCACACCACCGCCCTGTTAATAGTAATATATCACACCTATTGTAAGCAAACAAGAAAAACTATAAATTAATTGTCATGCTATATGTATATCTGTTCCGGGTGTATAACAAAACCTAATACTTCCCATCACGTTTATTATATGGTAATCTTTGTATTAGTTAAAGGAGGTACCACCATGCAAAATTATGAAACTGAAATTAAAGCACTAGAAAAACTACTATGGGAATTTGGGCTTTCGGAGGCAGTAAGCAGCATACAAGTTGCCTCAGCCGATAATGGCGAAAACCCTGCACTTATTTGCATAATAACAAAAGGAAACAGTGGAAAAGTTATTGCAACTGTGTTTAATGAGTATGACTATTTTCCAAAGTACTTGGTAATACGGGAAAGGTTTCAGGAAGCTTACCCAAATGTGGATGTGAAATATTTAATATAATTTCAGATGACAAATTCGCAGCTACCACAACAAATAGCTTTTCGCCGGGTATTCCATTTGAAATGGGCTGTCTCTTCAAGTAAATAACAGCATGATTCCTAGAACGACTACCGATTAGCGTTGCGGTTTTGCGGCAATCGTCGATTGATTTTGGAGTTATTGGATAAATGCGGTTTTTGGGACTTGGTAGACGGCCCATTTTGTGTGATTATATCTTGTAAAAGTACATATAAACATCTTTTACTCCATGGACAAACTGCAGACACTTCACATAAAGTTATCTCTGTTCCTAAACTCTCAAAATTGGTCTAAAGAAAGGTGAATTGTATTATGCATAATGAGTTTATTTTATTTGACAATGACAGCTCCATTGCAGACTTGTATATCGACAGTACAGATTGGGATGGCGCAGCCATTGCATTGTCCACACTTCAAAATGACATTCAAATGGTAAGTGGGCAAAAGCCAAAAATAGTCAATAGCCTTAACACTATAGGACCTATTGCCGTTATTGCCGGGACCATTGACAAAAGCGCTACCATTAACAAAATGGCTGAAAATGATAAAATTAATGTAACAAATATCAAGGGAAAATGGGAGAGCTACTTACTGCAGGTAGTGGAGTCGCCTTTTGATGGAATAGAACTTGCTCTTGTCATAGCAGGTAGCGACAAGCGCGGCACAATTTTTGGAATATATGAACTCAGCAGAATGATTGGCGTTTCTCCGTGGGTATGGTGGGGAGACAGCGTTCCCGAGCATAAAACATGTATATCGTTTTCAAAAAGCCTTTGTATAGAGCAAGGCGAGCCTTCTGTAAAATACCGTGGCTTTTTCTTAAACGATGAAGCCCCAAGCCTGTCAGGTTGGATGTCTAAGCATTTTCCTAAAGTTGCAAACCCGCAAGCTACCCAAGGCTGCGGCAGCCAGTTTTACACAAAAATTTTTGAGCTGTTGCTGCGCCTAAAAGGCAATTACCTATGGCCTGTTATGTGGAACAATTCATTTCATACAGACGACCCGCAAAATACTGTGCTTGCAGATAAATACGGCGTTGTAATGGGGACGTCCCATCACGAACATATGACTTGCGCAGACAAGGAATGGAGCTGGGCAAAACGAGGCGATTGGAATTACGCTACCAATCAAGAAAATATCTACGATTTTTGGCATAAGGGCACAACCGCACGCAAAAATTACGAATCAATTATAACACTTGGAATGCGTGGACAAGCAGATACATCGATACTTGGCCCAAACGCAACTCTAAAAGACAACATGGATTTGATGCAAAAAGTCTTAACAGACCAACGGCAAATTATCGATGATGTACATGGTGCAGGCGATGCCGCCCCGCAAATGCTGGCACTGTACAAGGAAGTTGAAGCTTTCTATTATGGTGACGGCACAAATAAACTGCATGTGCCGGATGATGTTACACTTATGCTATGTGATGATAATTTTGGAAACCTTCGCACATTGCCAACAGATGAAATGCTTAAACGCCCCGGCGGCTTTGGCATGTACTATCATTTCGATTATCGTGGCGGGCCAATAAGTTATGAATGGATAAACCAAACACCGCTGCCAAAAATTTGGGATAATATGACGACCGCCTATGAAGGGGGCATTCGTCATATTTGGATTGTAAACGTAGGCGATTTAAAGCCAATGGAACTGCCATTAGATTATTTTATGACTTTGGCATACGATTATGAAACTTGGAAACAACCTAATAAAACCAAGGAATTTACCCGCAAATGGGCACAGCGCGAGTTTGGCGAAGATGTTGCCGAAGCAACCGAAGAAGTTATAAACGGATACCTAAAGGTGCTGGGCGCACGGAAGGCGGAAGTTGTACTTGCAGATACATTCAGCTTAACAAATTTTGATGAAGCCAATCGTGTCCTTAGCAATTTTGAGCCGATTGTTGAAAAGGCAGAATCTATTTACAATAGTTTGCCGGCGCATAAAAAAGCGGCATTTTATCAAATGGTACTGTACCCTGCCCGTGCATCGCTAAGTGTGTACAAGACTCAAATTTATGCGGCATGGAGTATACATTTGGCAGATAAAAATGACATCCGTGCAAACGAATATGCCAAAATGGCACGAGAATCCTTTGCGAAAGATGCCACTGAAACAGAGTATTACAACACGGAACTTTCTGGCGGAAAATGGGATGGAATCATGCGACAAAACCACATAGGGTATACCACATGGAATAGCCCGGAAATTCGCCCAATACCTGAGACAATGCCGGAAACAGGTGAAGTTTTACCCAGTGATGCAGTGACACAGACTTTGCCAAAACCGACAGAAGCCCAGGCACCTCCCAACGTTCCACCAAATACCTATATCGAAACTTGCGGCTATGTATCGATAAACCCATCAAAGTTTGCCAAAAACATACCTGCAGATACAGGAAGTTGGACAGTAATTGACGGATATGGGCGTGAGTTTGACAGTGTGAAGGTAATACCAATTATGGCGGCTTTTGCACCAGACAAACAATCCCCTACCCTGGAATACAAATTTTTCATACAAAACCCTGGCAAATACACCGTAAATGTGTTTCTTGCTCCAACCAATAACCGATATCATTACACGATAAGACCTTTGACAGAGCAATTGCGCTTTTCTGTTCAAGTAAATGATGGTGAAATTGTTACAATAAGCGGACTGCCGGAAATATTTGACGCCGGACATAGCCATTTTTGGGCATTTGGTGTCATGAGTAACGTCCGTGTTGTTACAGTGCCAAGCCCACAGCAATTAAAATCTGGGCTTCATACCTTGCGAATTGGCGCAGTTGATGCAGGTGTTGTTATTGAAAAAATTGTTATTGCGCCACCAGATGCAGAACAAATCATTGTGTCATATCGGCCACAAACAGAGCACTTTATGGGCACATACTTTGGTCCACCAGAGAGTAAATTTATAGCTCCTGAGTTGTCTCACTAACCTGGAAAAAGGGCTGTACGTAGTTATTAGTTAGAGTGTAGAAAAAATAAAAAACACGTATGGTAACCTCCCTGTCGCCTATACGTGTTTTCATTTTTAGAGTAGATTAACTCCTTACGAAATCGTAAATGATATTTTACATCCGTCGTAATCAGCTTCATAATCACCTTTGTAACCTTCTACAGTAATGCACCCATTTTCGTCGGTTATAAACTCCGTTTCCTTCATCCACCACTCACCTTTGATTTTTTTGTGCAGGGCATCATAAACTGGTTTGGGGTCGCTGTTTGTGTCTAAAAGCCCGGATGGAGCTTTAAGCCACAAACCGTCCATAAAACTCCACCATGTAATGGATTCCACAAGGGGGTGTGCAAACAATGTTTCATAATGGATGACTGTCTCCTTTGCTTGGCGGGCTTCACCTTCCGGTGTGCTTGGCCATGAATCCACCTGCCAATCGTTAAGGTCGACTATGTGTCGCGGCATTATTTCTCCGGAAATAATTGTGGTTTCCGTAAAATGCAACGGCAAGTTAAAGCGCGAAAATCTTTCAAGAATTTCTTCGGTTTTTTCCACCCCCCAGTAGCCTTGATGCATGTGTGATTGAATGCCAATGACATCTATTTCCACACCAGCTTCCAACAAACCTTCAACAAGAATATCGTAGGATTCAGATGTTTCAAAGTCGTTTATCAACAATGTTGCTTGTTTATTTGCATTTCGTGCTTCGCGGAAAAGTTCCCGAATTAGTTTAATGCGGCCTTTCTCTTTGCACAGGCGAGTCATAGCGTTGTCGTAACGGTTGAAAAGCGGCATTATCACGGCTTCGTTTATTACATCCCACATATCTATCAAACCTGCAAATTTAGCCATATCACGATGAATGCGTTCCAATTGAGTTTTTAGAATATCCGCATTAGACATTTCCATTAGCCAAGGAGCGCATGACGTGTGCCAGCATAGAGGGTGGCCTTTTAGGACCATGCCCCGGTTTTTTAGATATTTTGCAGCGGCAGACATTCTTTCAGTGTCTGGGCGGCCCTGCTCGGGCTCGAAACGTCCCCAATAAAATGGTAGGGTTACAAAATTCATAAGTTCTGCCATATGATTATAGCGTTTTTCTGCGGCAACAGATTCTTCCGGAGTCATTTCACCATTGATATATGGCAATGTGCTAAACTCTGAACATCCGAAAAGAAATTTATGGCGAAGTTGTTTTACCATCACTTTTTTTCCTTTTTCGCCCACTTGGATGGTTTGTGTGCCTTTTCTGTTATTCATACGCTTACCTCCTTGTGTCTGGACACAATTTATTTATATTCACGCCATTTTTTCAGCGTTGACTGCTTGAAATTTACGAAATTTCCATCATCCAATACACTGCGGATATCCGCCATTAATTTATTAAAAAAATGCAGATTGTGGATTACGCACAAACGCATGGCAAGCATCTCTTTTGCCTTAAACAAATGCCTGATATATGCGCGGCTATGGTTTTTACAAGCTTGGCAGGTACATTCTTCATCTATTGGGGCATTATCAAGTTCGTACTTTGCGTTAAACAAATTCAACTTGCCACGGCTGGTATATACATGACCATGCCGCCCATTGCGGGCAGGCAGTACACAGTCAAAAAAGTCTACGCCACGGTCAACAGCTTCTAGCAAATTTTCCGGTGTGCCAACCCCCATTAAATACGTAGGTTTGTTTTGCGGCAAAAATGGCACAGTCGCATCTAAAACACGATACATTTCTTCATGACTCTCCCCTACTGCAAGGCCCCCAAGGGCATAACCATCCAGGTCTATTTCAGACAATTCCTTAGCATGCTGAATGCGAATATCCTCGTACACGCCCCCTTGGTTTATGCCGAATAACATCTGCCCACGGTTTATGGTATCTTCCTGTGTGTTAAGCCATTTTATTCTATTGATACAGCGGTGCAGCCAACGTGTGGTACGGTTTACAGAATCTATAATATATTTACGCTCTGCCGGGTGCGGCGGGCATTCGTCAAAAGCCATTGCTATGGTAGAGCCCAAAGCAGATTGAATATCCATACTTTCTTCCGGGCCCATAAAAATTTTACGACCATCTATATGGGAAGAAAAATACACGCCTTCTTCTTTTATTTTTCGCATACTTGCAAGAGAGAACACCTGAAACCCACCGGAATCGGTTAGTATCGGCCCGTTCCAATTCATAAATTTATGCAACCCGCCAAGCTGATTTACAACCCCTTCCCCGGGACGAAGGTGCAAATGGTAAGTATTACATAATGCTACTTGGCAGCTTACATCTTTTAAATCTTGTGCGGACAAGGCCCCCTTTATGGCTGCGGCTGTAGCCACATTCATAAATACCGGGGTTTCTATTACACCATGGGGAGTTTGCAGCGTAGCTCGTTTTGCACGGCCTTCGGTTTTTCTTACTGTATACAAGGTTACATCCCTCTCGTTTTGTGGTATGCTTAGTCTAAGTCTACTACAATCTTAGACTATGTCAACCGACAGGAGCTAACAAAATGCCATCATTAATCGCCACCGCCGCCTTTGGGCTAGAAGCGGTTGTTAAACGACAAGTTCAAGACTTAGGTTACACAGATATCACATGTTTGGACGGCAAAGTAGAGTTTGCGCCACCTAACTTACACGAGGGCATTGCCCGGGCAAACTTGTGGCTACGAAGTGCAGACAGAGTTCAGTTAAAACTTGGAGAATTCCCTGCCACAACATTTGAAGAGTTATTTGAAATGACAAAGGCCTTGCCATGGGATGAATGGATTCCTGTAGACGGGAAATTTACCGTTACGGGTAAGTCTGTACGCTCTGGCTTGTTTAGTGTACCAGATGTTCAGGCAATTGTAAAAAAAGCCGTGGTGGAAAAATTAAAACAAAAGTACAAAGTTTCCTGGTTTCAGGAATCCGGCGCAGAATACACTATTCAAGTAGCATTGTTAAAAGATATTGCCACGTTAACAATTGACACAACCGGCGTAGGAAATGGTTTGCATAAGCGCGGCTACCGGGAAAAATCCAACGATGCCCCAATGAAAGAAACAATGGCGGCGGCCTTAATAGACCTTGCCCGTTACAATGGCAAAAAAACATTTTTAGACCCATGCTGCGGGTCGGGGACACTGCCTATTGAAGCAGCACTTTTAGCCAAAAATATTGCTCCGGGCCTATCCCGCACATTTGTGTCAGAAAAATGGGAGCAAATTCCCAAAACCGTATGGAAAGAAGTTCGTTCCGCAGCCTATGCCGCCATTAAAACGGACTTTGAACCACAAATATTTGCGGCAGATATCGACCCTGCCGCTGTTGAACTTGCAAAAGCAAATGCAGAACTTGCTGGTGTGGATGACTGCATACATTTTGAATTGCGCGCTGTGAAGGACACGACGTTGCCTACAGAAACAGGCATTGCTATTATCAACCCGCCCTATGGGGAACGCCTTGGCAAAATAAAAGAAGCCGAACGCCTATACGGGGAGCTTGGACAATTGTTTAACCCTACAAAATGGAATGTATATGTAATAACCCCGGACGAATTTTTCGAATCCGCATATAAGAAAAAAGCTCGGGCAAAACGTAAACTTTTTAACGGGATGATAAAAACGGATTATTATCAGTATTTCTAGGATATACCGAAAGGATTTTCTTTGTATGTCATACAAAAGTACAGTTAGAGCTTGCTATCTTGGGACTATCTGCCAAGCTATTATAATAAACTTAACTGCCATGCTGTTCATTCCTTTAGGGGAGCAATTTGGGCTTTCATTCACACAATTGGGTGCATTACCCATGGTTAATTTCGCCGTACAGGTTACAGTGTCCCTAGTTTTTGGGCCAATAGTGGACCGTTTTGGATTTAGGCGGTTTATAGTGGTTGCGCATATATTGGCAGTGATTGGTATGGCCTGGTTTGCTGCAACGCCTATCGTGCCTATGACCCCCTACTTCGTATTAATGACAGGAACAATAGTTTTTGCAATAGCCGGAGGGTTTTTGGAATTGCTTTTAAGCCCAATTCTTAACTCGATTCCCACAGACGAAAAATCTTCTGCAATGAGCATCATGCATGCATTTTTCTGTTTTGGTCATTTGGCAGTAGCATTACTTACAACCCTATTTTTATTCATATTTGGACGAGAAGCATGGCCTTTTGTAGTATTAATTTGGCTGTTGGTTCCTCTTGTAAATTTGTTCATATTTGCAAAATGCCCTATGGCAGCGCCAATATCGGCCCAGGCACAAAGTTCTGCTGCAAAGGTATTTATGCAGCCCCTGTTTATTGTGCTGGTAATAACAATTTTCTTTGCCGGTGCGTCGGAAATTGCTTTTGCACAATGGGCCTCTGCATATTTGGAAGAAATTATAGGCCTGCCCAAAATCCTGGGAGATATGGCCGGAGTTGGTACATTTGCCGCAATGATGGGCATATGCCGCATAGGATACGGTATACTAAAACGACGGGAAGTAAAATGGCTGCCCGATCAATCGCAGCTTATGCAAATTGGCGGTGGGTTTGCCCTTGTCAGTTATATAGTTATGGCCGCCACAAATAATCCTGTGTTAGCCTTGGTAGCTTGTGCCCTTTGTGGGCTTGGCGTCGGGTTGCTGTGGCCCGGTACATTGTCATTAGCAGTAGAGGCATTCCCTAGGGCCGGTACATGGATG
>Ga0123355_10002237_pt1 | contig 27319 bp, 14 predicted proteins | sample TergutEmb28metaG_3_FD_89872 | JGI IMG/M metagenome (GOLD analysis project Ga0123355, IMG submission 89872) | Embiratermes neotenicus P1 segment gut microbial communities from Petit-Saut dam, French Guiana - Emb289 P1 | ecosystem: Host-associated > Arthropoda: Insects > Digestive system > Gut ... | reverse complement strand
TATAGTACGTCGACTCCGATGAAGCCCACACTTTTCTTTGGCTATTATCTCCGTAACCGTTCTACTTTGGACATAGGTGTTTTGGGTTATATCGGTATAGTATAACATAAGGAACACCCTCCCAAAGTCTGGTCCGTTCCTCCTGTTACACCCGGTGTATCACTAATGAAAACCTTGCAGCACAAATAATGTATATACCTATAACCAGATACACAGTGTACAAGAAAGCCATAAATACATGATGGCTACAAGCAGTGTATTCAGGTTGTTTTTCTTTAAGAAATAGGGGAGTGAATTGCCAAGAAATGTAAAAAGTCACCCACATGAGTTCAGTCTCAAGAACTGTATATGGTCACCAAAATGACAGAAATGACAAGATTGTAAATGGTCACTGAACTGAGTTAGGTGCCAGGAAATGTAAATGGTCACCCTACTGAGTTCAGTGCCATAGGTCACCCTACTGAGTTCAGTGCCATAAACTGTACATAATAACCAAACTGGCTTAGGTGACAAGAAAGGTAAATGGTCAGAAAATTCAGTTGGGTCCTGCACACTGTATGTGGTCACCAAACAGAGCTAAGTGCCAACAATGTTTCTGTATAACAAATGGGACCAGGATAACAAATTTACATCACTCCTATGTCAGAACAGTTGCTGTTCTGAATTCTTAGAATAAACAAAAAATAATTCCCTACTGATTAGTCTATGTAATGGGCACACAACATGTTGCCCATGAGAAATAACTGAAATTTAAAATAAATTTCAGGCTTCAATGGATTAAATGCATTATTATGTACATATCTGATGCAACATGGTCATGCTTTTAAGTGCCATATACAATGTACAGTTATTACCCAACATTAACAGAGAAAAGACAAAAATAACAGGATGCAATTTGCTATTTGAAACAAAGTATAAAGACAATGAAAATAAGCAGTGCTGTGGTAGCTCAGTACAAAATGTTAAAAATGTAAAGTCAAGGTTAGATCCAATGCGGGAGTGATAATGTTTCCTTCACCACCACACTCTCAGAATAACTGCAGATCTCATCTACTGATTTCATACCAGGGGAAGTTCTGATGGATTTTCATGGCATTTTATAAGAAACTTTAACACCATTTCAATTTACATTTAGACTTAATTATTTTACATATATGTCTACATTTAATGAACCCAAAAAGCAGGGAAAATCTAACAGGCCACTTCAATCACACTTTGTGAAGCAGGGGAAGAGGAATCTATCACATGGGAAAACCCAAAAAAGTGCCTTTGGTAAGATACAGTAAAAACCCATGTACACAATTCCTATAATGCTGTCTCTCAGACACAGGAAAAATATTAACTACAATATGGAGCACATAATTTTCATTTTCTGGCAATCATATGAGATAACGGGGAAGGGTACAGATCTCAGTCTGTCATTAAAATTCATTCTGCCATGTGTGCCTGTTAAGTGTACACTGTATGGTTTTAGTCCTTTTTTTCCACTGAGGTCTGAGACAATGCCACCCACATCCCTACTCTGCTTAGGCTTCAGAGAAGATTTGTACTAGACTTAAGTTACATTATGATGGTACTTTTTATTACAAATTATGTGGTGAATTCAGTGCCTCCTACTTATTAATAACCATCTAAATTACGACATGTTTGGTGCACTCTACAGATAGGGAATTTTTTATACTCACTGATTTTTTTATTCATCAAACACAGTAATAATCATCCTCAAGTATATGTTGAGGGCCTACATGATACAATCCCCATGATCATCACAAAAATGGTGGATTCTTAAGAGAAAACAAATGTGAAAACACATGCACACTGTAACAATTCTGGTGTGTTTGCTTGTTGTACCTGTTTAATGGAAAAGTGTGTCTGGCATAAGATGACAGTTCATATTTCCTTGTACTTTATATTTGAAATATTTCTGCTCTCATACACATTTAGTGAAATTTATTCAAGATAAATGCAGAAATGCACAAACATCTTCCCATGAAGTATGTTCTTTTTATCAAATTTTAACCAAATTGGGTTGCACTGAGGAATTTTAAAACTCTCCAATAAAAAATTTCAGTAAAAGCCATTCAGCAGTTCTCAAACTGCTGTATAAGCAAACAGAAAGCCAGATAAAATAAAGTTAAATTTTCTGTACTGAATGCACCACAAAGCAGCAAAACATCCCTCTTTTTGGTTTTACACAAGGACAACAAATAAATTAAATACCTCCATGGAGAATTTCTTTACAAGGTAATGGACACTCAGCTACCAAGAAATGGCCTGTCTTTTGTAGAACCCAAAGGTTCAGGGCAATGTTCAAAAGATCCCACCACTGGTCCCTGTCTTATTGACACGTAACACTTTGTAACTTGCCACCCTTTTACAATGAACAGGTTTTGTTGCTACACCATATTCCCAATTCTCCTTCGTACAAGGAGGCTGTCACCTATCTGCAACCTGAGGATATGCCATGCTGTGTTGACATTTTTCATTAGTTCCATTAAAGATACAAATTAGCTGTACAGATCAGTGATTAGAGTATTAAGACAGAAAATAACTATTAATTACCACTCTTTAATATATACTACTCATCTGATACAAATGTTTATTTTTGTTTCTTTCATCACACATTACAATGTGTAAAATTAGATGCAATCATATAAGAAAGAAGAACACTGCATTTATCTGTACAGCATTCACCAATACGACACATGGCCTGGGTAATAAGCTTTCACCTATATGCCAAGCCTGGAAAGAGAACTACTACTTGAGAGAGAGCAACATGCATACGTGCAAATTCATATATACCAATCCCAGCTAACTCAACATGCAGATCAATAAGAGAAACTGCCAATACCTTGACCCTGGCCTGCCAATGTGCCACACACAACATTCACAAGAGACCGAAGGCAGGAAGAAGGCATGCAAAAAATGTACAGAGAAAAATATGTAGTATACAACTTTATATACAAAATATACCAAAGGGCACTGAAATATATAACAGCAGCACTTGTTTTCATTACATGTCTAGGGGAAACACATAGTCAAAGATACAATCATAAAATAAGGGCTGACACAAATAAGACACTTAGACCTGAAAAACCTCAAGGTGTGCCCACTGATTGTAATATAAACTTTAACAACTGTTTTGTATGTCATGTTAATTTACATAATTAAACTGAAAACATTAGTAACTGTCAGTTAAAGTGAAGAAGAACACTGTGTCTCATAATATGCTAAAACATCTCTGAATCAGTGCTGCAACTTTATTTTGGTATACCTTGTATACAGTGTGGAGAAACACACTCAAATCTCTGGTGTGTTTGCTATGGAAATTAGAGGTGAGGAAAGAGAGCTAAAATTTTCAAAATGTCATTGTCTCAGTATTACAGAATGTAACACAAATATTTAAGAAACCCAATTATTTAAAACTGGCTGTATCATTTGAACAGATTAATGCATAAAGAAAAACCACAGCTTGATGTTTGTTTACCGGATACAAAATACATAAACATCATTTCTACATGTCATATCTAGTTTGTATGGTGTGTAACTTCACAAATGGGAACTGAGAAAAGTCCTGTAAGAACAAAAAGTAAATATTTCTATGTGATGAAGTTAACAACTACTACTGAATTTATATTAACAATTACCAAAAACATGACAATTCAGCATTTAGTACTACTATCATTATACACAATTTAAAAAAAAAAGTAACAATACATAATTCTGAAAATCTTTTTGATCACTGAAGAATAATTCAGTAAGATTCTTAACTGTGATATATGTTTACAACTAACACAATTCTTGGTTTCATATAGATTTAAAATAATGTTATGGCATAATAAGAATATAAAATGTGCCAACAACCCTGGCTTAGAGCTAATATTTAAATCCCCAACAATATTATGAAATAACCAATGCAACAAAGTACACTTGGCATTCAAATCTCAAACAGATTATAAAGCAACAGAATTACCTGCATGCGAGGCACGCAGCAAGCAGCTCAACTGTTGGGTAATATGGTATGTGTTATATTATGGAAAACATAATACTAAATTGCCACCAAATTCTACCTAGTAAATACTGCAGTTGCAGATGGTTGGTAGAGATGCTAATATATATATTTAGCAATGAATGGTATATTCCTCAATACTTGAGATGTGTTTTTTATACACTGGTTACCATTCCTGGATACTTTCACTGAAGCTTGTTGCATTCCTCCTTGGTTTGATGAGGTTACACTGTGCAATTAATTGCCATCACCTGAGAGAGCAGAATCATTGCTCAAGGCTACTAACAGAAGGGTCGCATTGCTTCATTTGTCTATGGACAGCAAATTTGTTGGATAAATTTGGTCTACTAACTACAAGGTAATGCATTATAAAAAAAGACTGATAATCCTGACAAACTTCTGCATCTGTAGCTGATAAATATATGAGTGCAGGAAAATGCATAATGGGTCAACATGAAGAATACATTAGTACCTACTAATCTACTAATGACCACATCATTTTTATACACAAAAAATACACATTTTATGACCTATGAGACACACACACACAAAAAACATTTAAAATATGCAAATATCTTCAACTTATGATATTGAAAGTACTGATGGAAAAGACAGTCTATGTCATTTATAACAAGTAGGTCACCTTGCTTGGCAAAAGAACATAAATTCCCTACTTCCAGACTCAGTAAATAACAAAATTACTGGTGTTTTCATAAAGTTAAAAATCTTGAATATTTTAATGTGAGATGTAACAAAATCGAATTATGTTCAAAGTACCATTCTAACTTCATATGATGCATCCCACTGTAATATAAATTGTACTTATGAGTTATTAGTCTAACATACAGTATCAGTTGTTCAGTACGTTGTTAAAGATTTATCAGTCTTGTCACACTACATGAAAACATATTTAGATACTTCTCACACGACACACACATATATTATAAATATAGAAAGGTTACAATGACCCTATACCAATTCCCCAGCAGTATTCTATCTTATACTGACCCATGTCATAAAATGATAATGGGAAAGAGCTTCTAAATGTCCTCAAACAGTTATGATATTTATATTTTTACAGCTACAATTAACCCTCTAAATTTCAGTGATTATAATAAATGTACCACAATGTTCAATGCTCAGAAACTGTATTTTGCCAACACTGTAATTTCTGTGTTTCACATACACGTGTGGGTTTAAAGGTGCATCAGCATCAATGGACATATGCACTTAACTAACAAACATTCTTAAAGACAGGATGAGAATGACAAAAACCTCAAGACTTTTAAATTATAGGTAGAGCTGTATAGGAGCCTTTCATCACAATCCTCATATTTATGCCAATAAAACAGGACACAGATACTTTGGTGGAGCTGGACTTAAGGTGTTGAAGTGGTGTCACATGCCTATGCTTGTAATAAATGCTAAAACATAGGAAATGTTACAGCAGGGATCATCTCTTGAGATGTCGTGCAATGTGACGTGTACCACATGTATGATGCCCTCCACTACAAAGTTCACATTGCATCAGAATATCAGAAATGTTAAGCAGAGCACCACAATGTGGATAAATGAAAGCCAGTTCTCCACCCAATAAATGTCTGTGTTGGAAATGAGTGTAGCTGTGTCAGAGATGTGCAACAGTAAAATCCTCCCTCCATCATGGAACTGAAGAAAGACTGTACCTGCCTGCATGGTTTTACAGTGGGCAGATGTTATGCCCTCCACATGGGACCATTAGTCTTGCAAGGCAGACAAAACAGCCTAATAAAAACAGGAGTAAAAACCTCTGCCTCAAGCTTGGTCAGACAACAATTCTCCATGCATAGAAGCATACTTGACCACTGCATTGGCAGCCTAATTACCAGGTAGCCAGCAGAACAGAATTGATTTCCCTGCCTTGTAGAAGTAAAACAAATCGCAGAATTTCAGTTAATAACAGGATGGTCATGTACGCAAGCATTCAGGTTCTGCTGAGCACTGACACAGTCAAAAAAACATAACACTGTTGGGAGTGATGCTGAATGAACAAGACACTACTGGAGTTTAGCTGATTGAATAAAACATCCCTATAAATGCCATGCACTTGTCATGTACACACTATTAAACAATGTAGGCACTATGAGAAAAAATGGTCTCCATAGATAAAGGAACAGTCGGTCAAATCTCAGACAAACCTCCCATCCATATATATCTGTGTGTGTGTGTGGGTATGTGTGTGTGTGTGAGATCAGGAAAGTAGGAAGGAGTTCTGCAAAGAGATAGTGATAGGTGTGCACTTATGTTTCACCTTTCATCTTCTGGGCAAATCAAAGGCTGCAGTTTGATGGGACATCAAGGTGGGATTACGCAGCCTGCAGTGAATGATATACACGAAGCAGATATTAAACCTTGCAGAAGACTGTGAAGGCACATATCCACACATTGAGGGGCCCTGATGTTCAACTCACACCTGTTACAATGGGTAGTGTTAAATACTGTACAGCAACTGGGGTGAAAGTGTTGTTGCCATCTTTACTCATAATTGCAGGAAGGAAGATTTCCTGTAATGAGAGTCAAGGTTCCCCTGATTCCACACATGGCATCTGAAGGTGACTGGTGTAGAAAGTGCCTACAACAAGATAACAGTTATACAGCCACTAGGGTGCCTGCCCTGTCTGGTCCCAATTCCAGGCCCTACACCATTGCACTTGAAAATGTCTGACATCTGCATACAGACATGCATATAAGGACGGTCAGAAGAGTCCACTAAACTTTCATTCTTGGCTCTACATAGGAACATAACAAGTTGCACGTCATGTTGAAACTTTGAAACTGCAACAAAGAGCCAGGAAAGATCCCTGCAGCGAGACAGGAAGTTGAATAAATGGAAAGGCCCTAATACCTAATAAGTAAATCTGGATGAATAGGTAGGAAGAGTTTTTTACTGAGCACAAAAAAAGTCGAAGACTGGATAGTCATGATGTAGTGACCATTAAGGTGACACGGTAGGCATTCAGTAGACAAAGGAAGCCAGTCTAGATGACAAAAGAGTTGAACAAGGTGAACACAGAATGTTGTAGAGACATATGAAACTGTTAGAAGGTAGTATGACAGGAAAGGAAACCTGAGAGCCCCCTATGCATATCCCCATCAGAATGAGGATCAGCTGATGTCAGTGCAATTTCTATGTCATATGATTATCACAGGAGACAATTATTATTATTATTATTTCCATAAACATGATTAACTGATTGGTCTTTACAATGGGGATGCAGATTATTTTTAAAACATAATTTAGATTAACTGTAATCTTTAAAGGGGTTTCCTCTGGGACTGCATCAGTAGGAAGCCCAAAACCAGTAATCAGTAAGTTCATCTGATAAGACTTTTTTAATTTAGGATTCATCATCTATCCTTTTGTGAGAAATAAGGGTATGCATTCAGGGCAGCCCAAAAAGACATCAGTACTGTTATTGCTGGGACCGTAACCTTGAGATGCTTTGGATATTTGTGGTTTTGTTTTCTTCTTAGACTATTCTGAGGATGGAAGCAGTAAGCTCCCCACAAACATCTGTACCTACATTCTTCAGCTTCCCTTAAGATGGCAGGAGAAGCTTCCCAACAACTGATATCTATATACCATTCTACATGGCATCATATTCAGAAAGGGTGAAAATCTGTGTTAGCAGTGACACAAGAAATTCCAAGCTCACATACTTGTTCTCTGTCTGTCAGTGCGTCTCTACACTCAGACTTGTCGAGTTACTTTCAACATAAACATACACACAGTAACAAATGTGATGGCGAAGATACTGCAGAAAAATGACTGTAATTTAAATACAGGTTTGTAAGTAGTATTGTTAAGCAGTCATTACCCTTAAATAATGTTACATCCGATGTGAAAGAGAAAAAAAGGTGGATTTGGAAGAAAATGTACTGCAACAATATGTGATGTAAAACTGGGGAACTGGCAAGGTGGACCAGAACTAATTTAACGATAGGGAGGTAAACACAGCACAACATGTACAAACCTACTGGCATTAATTCAGCACACACATCCTACAGAAAACACATTAGTGCTCACAGGTAATTTTCTTAGTTTTCATTCTTAAAAAGGTAAAGCTCACCCTAGAACAGGCCATGAAGGCACAGAGGGAGAGCAGAGGTATAGCTGTACTCTTTCTTTAACCTTGGCACTAGACTGGGATGGGTGGTCGATACCATGCCGCAGCCACTTTACCCCCAGGAAAGAATCAGTACCAACTGAATAGGAGGCTCGGTGGGTCCCAGGGCTAGTCTGAATTGGTGCAGGAAATCTTGTCCCCTTGGGATTTAATCCCTGAACCGTCCAGCCCGTAGCAAGTTGCTATACTGACTACACTACCCTGTCCCACAGTATTCTTTCTTAGAAACACTTTCAGTACTAATTAACATGACACATCAAAACATGAAAAATGTATAACATCAGCTTTTTTAGAGTTCATTTTGTGATGCTGACATCATCAATACTAAAAAACACTGACAGTAAATAAAATGAGTATAACACCAAGCACTGCTGAAATGACAGTGACAGAGGAATACAGAAGTACTTTTAAAAAAACTCCATCTTATTGTCAATTCACCGACCACAAACACCACATGGACTGCCTCGCAATGAACCTGGGCCCCCACAATAAGACTCCGGCTATTTTGAACTGTGTTGTTTAAGTCCTTACAATCTTCTTGCAAAACAGCAGTCACCATTTCAGAATGAATGTCATGTCGACGAGAAAAAAGCTGCCACATATACAGCACAATCTCATTTCAACAAACACCAGAATAACAAAACTGCAGTATAATGAAATTCCTTTGCGTATATATATTTATGCGAGAATGCTTCATTTTTATGAATACCACTGTAACAAAAATATTAGTGTAATGCAATAAAAAAAAAACATAATCAATATGAAATCTGTAATAACAAAATCACTGAATACTATGATGCACACTTTACAATATCCACCAACTCCTGTGTGATACAAGAGCTGCAGCAAAGAGAAGGGGGTTGCAAAGGTTCATAAATACACTCATTAAGAAGTAACAGGCATAGCAATAATGTTCTGGGCAAGAAATTCCAAGAATAAACCTATAATATATCAGTCCATCTGCCATCTCAACCACAACCCAAAATGCCAGGCAAGCCATGCAGTCCACACTGCTACCGCAGAACAGCATCACTTGAAACACATTTATATTGATTGATTGCAAGACTTTAGCCAGAAAACTGAAACAGTGTTTTCACATGATGAATTGTCAAGCCTTTTAAATGTACAAGCTACACTGTTCAACTTTTCCTATCTAAGACATGAATCCTGAACATACACAACTGCAGTGTTTGCTGGAATACTGGAAAGACATCAACAATGTGGCTCTAACCCAAAAGCCAACCATACACATCTAACAAAGGCTAAAGAAACTTACAAATAAAACACATTCAAAATGTTATATAATTTCACATTATTGTTATAATGTAAATAAAGTATAATTACCAACAAAACTGTCTCAAATACTCATCAACAGACAACAAACTTCAATTTCCATGAATTTCAATGAAAGCTCCTGTTAACAAATTTTAATGTTTTAAATAACATGTGTAATCAGTTCTACAGAGAACAAGAACTGATAAAATGTTTAGCTTATGAGTTTCATAAGTTATAAACATATTAAACTAAAAATAATACTGGCATTATTACGAGAGCTAATGACCCCAAAATGTGAACTGTGCATGACAATCCCTAGTTCTACCAGGTGGTACTACCTGGCACACGTATTTCCACTCCATGGTAAGCCATATTTCATTTAGAGGTGGTGATTCCATTTTTGTTACACTGTACTAGAATAAATTAAATGTAATAATGCATTATTTTTGATAGTGGCCATTTTGTACAGAGAATGATATAACTGCACATTACATGCATGTTTTAAAATTTGTCATTCATGCCAAAAGTTTCACCAAACCCAACCCTTGCATATGTCCATTACCGCACTGAAACAAAATATCATTCCATAAATCAGCATCAGTGATAAATATTCAGAGTACTGCCACCAAGCTGTAAAATATACCAAGGAACTTCATACAGCACATCTATCCTACTCCACACCATGTATGTTAAACATGCTGCAACATCATAAAGGCACTGTATGACAAGAAACTCCTTCACAGACATTCAATTTCCTTCAACAGTTTCACACAACTATGCTCTATGGTAGACTATTCTGTGAAGAGTGAATACAGGTACTAATAGCTGCACGATTTTACAAAACAATATCACTCAACATTAAAAGGAATGCAAGTGCAGCTGCACATAAATATATCAAATACAAAGTAGACAGTATATGCATATAAGACAGCCACATCAACATATTACAAAATCACCATAACAATAATTTTGTATTAAATACACTTTATCTTCTCAGATACATTTCTTAAAGCTTCAAATTCAGTACAGTGTAACATCAACTACTTCCTTCAATGTCAGCTTAGTTCAAGTCAATACACAGAAAAAGCATCACTTCCTCTCAAAACAAAGAACTGTGCATACATTTCTGCAGAGGAATAAAATACAAAATGACAAATACCTGGAACTCATCCCAAGGGATTGCCCCACATTCATCAGAGGTAAGACTTGACACCTGCACCTTTACAATAGAAGAGAACCCTTGTGACTGCTGCACAAATTCCACTTTCCCCAGCTTGAAAGTGGACATGGATACCTGTTGTTAGAGAAATAAATAAAATTAAGAACAACCTTCTTCATAACCAAGATTTAAGCTTCACGCTGCTACTGAGCCAATGCTTTACATGGATTTTATACAGATGGATTACACTTGCAACACTGGGCACAATGCACCAGGTTTACGCATTGCAATCTGGAGAGTGGCCAGAGAGAGAGAGAGAGAGAGAGTGAGTGTGTGTGTGTGTGTGAGAGAGACAGACAGACAGACAGACAGGAAGGGCAAGGCAAATGTTTTACAAGGAAAACAACTGAACACAACACAAAACAAAAGTTGGCATTTCCAAAGACAGGGTATCAGACATACTTTTCAGCAATGACATTTTGAAAAAGTGTATAAGAGTTACACAAATCTACTCTGAAGAGGATGAACCCTGCCATCCTGCAAATGCAGTAAATACAATAAATAAAATTTACATAGATTCAGTCTCAATACTTCTCAATAAACACAAAATATGCCTGAAGGATTTCAAAACTTACCAGCCCTTTTTTAACAGTATTTTACTCAGATCAGATAGTGGAACACCTATCAACCTTCTCCTCACTAAAACTTCAACAGACTGCTGCACCATAGCATCAATAACTATCTCCATACTACGAAGTTTTCCATGAGAAAACAAGAGCTATTCAGCCTTCCAAACTTTAAAAACTCAAAGCTTATTATCATGAATTCTAGTCTGAGGCGGTCAATGTCATCATATAGTATTTTTTATATTTGTTTCAATACTTCCAGCCCATATAATCATTTATTTTTCAAAGTAAAATAAATAAATAAATAAATATTAATCCACATACAAGGTCCCTCCTCTTGCATGAACTATCAACTGAACGTTCACTGGGTGTTGTGGTGGTAGCTGTCGCATCTTCTTCCTCAGGCAGCACCTCACTAGCAACCTCTAGCTGCTGAGGCAATGATGTCTCCCCACGACTACTACTTGGATCAACTCGGAACATGGCATCCACACATTCTAACGCCATCCTTTCTGCTGCACTTGAGTCTCCACCTGACATGTTCACAACAACATAGTTCTCACTATCTGATGATGCATCACTCCTCAAAGAAACTGTGTCACTAGCATCATCTGGACTAGGTTTTAGTGCTGAGTCTATTGATGTCATAAGATTACTGAACCCTTTCTTCACAGTGTTTATCCCTGCATTCAGGTTAGTTGGAATATTGATACTGGGAAAGGCAGTGGCAGGGTTAGGCCCATTTGCAGCAGGCTTTGTAGAGCCCATTTTAGTTGTGATGGAAGTAGAGATGACGGTAGTGGTTGTAACTGTGGAAGATGTAACATCGTGGGATGGGAAGTCCATTGACAATGATGAAAGTTCACTCACTGGTGTGTTTACCCCTCCCATAACCACCCTTCTGCTTCCACCTCCTCCACTCTGCAGAACACTACTACTGCTAGCAGCCAAATTGTTGCTGAAACCAACTATTTCCTCTGGAATGCTTGCAGAATCTGGTAAGACAGACTCCAGATCACCACCTGAACACTCCTTGCCAGGTGACTGTGATGGCATTACAAACGTCACTTCTAACTGGAACACACAATATAAAATACAATACTAGCTACATAGTGTAGAAGAAAAATGATACATGTTCATCAACTATACTGAAATATTTGTAACAGACAGCAAAAAAAGCCCATATTTTGAACTTCCTCAAGAAATTTTGAAGTATGTTGTTGCTGATGTGAACATGATTTCCTCAATTCTGTTCAAATTAAATAATATTTGCTATAATTATGTTGATGTTAGATGACAACCCTTTAAAGAAGAATGGTGTATTGTAAGACAGATTAATTTCAAGTCACAGGAGCAAACAACACACCTCATGAACATCCTACAGAGGTACACACCTGATACACATATATAGCAAAAAATTACTAACTTTTCTAGGAATCAAATATGTCACCTTCTTAATACCAGAAAATGTGAATTTAATGACTTAATGGAATATTCCCAGCATATGTATTAATGTTTAACACTTTACTACAATTCTGGGACTGATCCTGTCCCCTGAACAAAACAGTGTGAAATACTGATATATATGATTAAAAAAGTTCACAAAGCCGATCAACTCTGTTGGTAAACACCATCGTCAGACCCGTAAAGAATAGTATCTGAAAGGGAAATAATTAAACCACCATAAAATTTAAAAAATGCCATCCTTTCAAATATACTTAAAGGACACATCCATTTCCAGTCCATTCAGTTCTGCATATCATGTTATGATCTTTACCATAAATCACACTTTCATTCTTTAAGAATTTCAATTCACATTTGTTTGAACTTATGCTTGTTTATTATTTATTTGAAATAAATATAAAAATAAAGATTTCAATTAACCAGTCACATTATGTGTTTGTGAAATGTTGTTCCTTTGTAACTCATGAGTCTAATTCTGAATGATGCATGTTAAGGGGAATGTAGTAGCTAATCTTACAGCCATGCATATATTAACCAACAACATGTACATGAACTAATAGTTTCATGAAAATGCTGTGCTTACTGGTCCACGAACTCTGAAAGTTGTCATCTACATCAAAAAGTAAGTGTTACAAACACAGAACATTCTTGAAAGGCAGTCCAAATCAACAAAACAATTTAGTTTCCATATTAGTATCAACACTATCAGCATAAATATTTCTTAATATTTAACACCTTATCACTTGTTGGTTGAAAAAGAACCCAAAAACTGACTACATAGTTACATGTGTTTCTTCTGAATACTTTCACTTTTTCACGTACTGCATACTTTGGGCTGTAAGACATACCAAGATTTTAGAAGGAAAATTTATGCGCAACATATTTTAGTCCCATCTGAAGCTCAAATTCACAATATTTTACAAATGGGTAGTGAAGTATGAAGTTTCTTATTGTAACAAAATCTCCTTAAATTGATGTCACTACTGGCACACTTGCCACTACTGCTGTCACTGCCTGAACTGCCACAGTCCTCACACAGTACATCATCCTCAGTACCCACAAGGGCACTACTGATCACACTTTTATTGAAACACTTCAAAACTGTCTCAGGTTTCAAAGAACTCCCATGAATTCTTCACCCATTCACAAATTTGTGATATGGTTGGTTGCTTCACTCATCCTGTTGGTGTTACATCATGTTTTTTCCATCCATTTGGGTCACACAATGCTTTCAATGGTCTGCTATCTGAGATGCCAAATGGTTGCAAGGTTACTGATATGGCTTCCTGCAGTCACAGTTAATCATATCTTCCAATTCCTTAACCATCCTTTCTGTCAACTCTCTTACATGTGACCTGAAATGGTCACATATTAATAGGGATGACTATTCATGAGGCCACCCAACAGCTTAGCCCTTTCTTTCTCTAGCCACACCATTTCGCTTTCCTCATCCATTCTTTGGCAAGGTTATGGATATTAATTCCTTGTGGAATTTTATCACTGGGGATTATTTTACTCTTAAATATTAACAATGGAAGGAGTTCTGTGCTGTCAGTGAAATGTGTTAAAACAACCATGTAATATGTTTTCTCCAGGCCAGAAGCTGTAACATGATTGATTAGCACCTTTAACATACACAGTCTTGTTCGATGCAATACTGAAAGACAGGGAACCACATACATGTTGCCAACCTGACCATGCTCAAAACACAGTTTCTTCCTAGCAATCACAACTTTCTAAAACTGCAAGATTTTTATTTTGTACTTGGTTGGCATCTTTTTTCTATTCTATTTTGAGTACATGTGTTTAGTCCATGCCTCTTCATAGTCCGCAACACCAGGCAGTTGTCCCAATAAAAACCAGAGATTCTGCATCAGCCCAACCACTCTTGCTTCGAAAGTGTTCACTTCTGTAGGCACAGAAATTTCATTTGGCTATGGTCAGTTATCCAATTCTTCAACTGTGCCTCTAGGTCGGGCCATTTCTCAATATACGTATGAAGTGAGTGTTTACTGTTCTCTGTAATTTATCCCCTTGACTTCTCTCTTCATGTACAGCATACCAGACATTCTGATCATGGGGCTACAGCAATCAAAATAAGAAACAAAGTTACTGCACAGACACAGTACACAATACAGTCACCATTCCCATGCCAGAAGAGTGGCAGATGTCTTTATTTCATGTGCTGGGTAATTGTTACGTGTACTTCATTATAATGTCCTTGTACACAGTCCATTACTCACAGCTCATGTGAGATTTGTGGTGGACAAAATGGCACTGTGGCAGGTTTCTCAGTGAACACTTCTGTATTCCACTGCCAATCATCAATCCAGAAATGTTCTATATTCGTAAGTCATCAAGCCATGATACACAACATCCACATGAGGCTGCACTACCATGAGACTCAATCTCACAACACTACCAGTCACTACAATCTTGCAATTATCAATTCATTTCATATTTTTCATACAAAGGACACATAATGAATCTAATCATGAGTTCATTACCTAAAAGCACTTGCTACCATCAAATTACATCCTTGGATATCATGCCAAATGAAAAATTACAGAACAAGAAACTACACACACATACACACACACACACAAGTGACAAAAGAATGTTAAAGTATGTTACGTAAAAAGTTTATCATAAATTAAAACTTTGAATTTCAGCACATGGGGACAGTTTGAATCTGAAATCCTGGATGCATGCAGGTTCATAGTTAGATATGCTGTCTCACCTGTGGTATCAATGCACCCACAACTAATGAACCACCAAGGTCTTGCTTCAAGATGCGATTTGAATCCATTGCTAAGTATGCTGCCAATTCTGCAGCTTCCTCTGACAGCCGTAACAGGAACAGGAACTGATAGTGATTAATTTGAATGCTGACCAGATTTGATACATAGGTCAATATATGGATATCTGCAGTCTTGACACTCTCATCATTACCTACACAAGTTCTTGAGGTATCAGATGTCGTATGTGTTATCACATTCACTTTGGAAGCATCCCAGAAGCCCCGTGAAGCAATCTGGTTAAAAGATGAAAAATCTGTTCTTTTTCCAGTGGTAACATCACTACCTATTGCACTAGACTTATAACCCTGAGAAAATATCCCAGTTTTGTCAACATCTACTCTAATATTTGTCTCAACATTATCACTTTGGCATGAACTGGAAGAAGTCCGAGATGGAGGCATATTGTGTGATGCAGGGATGGTAGGATTAGCTTTTCTCACTGCGGAAATAGCACCATTCAGGGAAGAAGTTTTACAGTTCTCTGAGGAAGAAAAAGGCATTTTAAAATAGATCCACAGTGTGAGAGGAAAGGCATCAAGGAATGGGACAGGGCGATTACTCCCAACAGCAGATGCGCCAAAGAAATCCCCCCACACAGGTTCTAAGTTCACACACCATACATCTTTTGCTTCTGTCCACAGAAGTTCACGGCTCAACAAGCGTTCCAGTTCTGACACAGAAGACACAGAAAAGTGGGGAGGAGGAGTGGAACGGACATTATCTGTACCTGAAACATACACATACAAAGGAAAATATAAATAAATAATATATCTATCTATCTATATATATATATATATATATACACACACACACACACACACACACACACATACACACACACAAATGATAGAACCAATAATACTGTACCCAGAATTGTCTACAAATCTTACTTCACAGAAATAGTGAACTTATAAACAGTTAAAGAAATATACAAAGTCAAAATACAATATTTTTAAAACCCTGAGTGCAACTAAGTTGAAGGCAGAATATTCCCCTAAAATACTATTGACCAATTACACACCATCACATACCAGAAGGCAGTAATCTTCAGTCATGGCCACAAGAACTTCAAAGCCCACAATATTTAATTACAGCATCTAAAAGAAATGGCTTTCCTAAGTGTTATGTTTCTTCCACAAAACAAGAGATATCCCGAGAAGAAATCAATGTACAATTGTTGCTATACTTAATTAAGCAACATACCATGAGGGAATGTAAGGAAATGGATGCATAATTCTATACATTAAGGTTCACCACCATAAACACAAAAATCAACCTTCTGAACTTACAATAAACCAGATCCACCCAGTATACAATCTACTTCCCTCAGATCCATCTTAATGATCTCTTGTAGTTTTCCTTCATGTCCCAAATGTCCTCTTACAATATGTTCAGTTTAAATAAATATGAAAGTTCTATTTAAAAATAACACACTAGAGTTTTACAAGTACAATTACAACTCACCAGCAGCATGCTTCAGGAATTTGTCTGTTACCACATGGTAATCATCTGTCAAGGACGGGAAGTCTGCCCCATAGAAGAGAGAACCCAGCTGGTACATGTCTATACACTTTGCTAGGTCTGCCCTAGAACTATGTTCCATGCTACGTACATTAGTCAGTGAGGCACGTGATACTTGAAAGTGAAGAGACTTTGGGCGATCTCGTTGGTTTGGATGCTCTGTAGGACTCTCAAATACAACCTGCAACATGTGTGGGTAGATGTGAAAACAAACGAACATCAAGAAACATTATTCTGTATTTTTGCTTGTTTAGTTCATACATTCACACTTCTGCACTGTATACCTTTTAGAGCCTTAAATGTTTTTAAGAAATAAAATTAAACAGTTTCCTTAGTAACTTGTTGGCTGCACATAGTCTGTATATAGCCAGAAAGCCACCAACTGAACTACTCTGCATCAGCACAGTACATACAAAAATAGGGCATACTTTAGGCATGATGGCTTCAAGCTTGACATCTATGTACATTAAGCTGTAGATCCCTGTTGCTAGTCAGAATTTGAGGATAACAATGACTGCGATAAAAAAAAATAAAACAATTTCCTTACTATTTGTTGGCTGCACATTATCTATACACAGCCAGAAAGCCACCAACTAGACTACTCTTCAGGAACACAGTACACACAGAAATATGACATACTCTAGGCATGATGGCTTCAAGCTTGACATCTATGTATGTTAAAGCTGCAGATGCCTGTTGCTGGTCAGAATTTGAGGATAGTAAAGAATGATGGAGATTCAGAGCAAATGAGTTGAGCCACAGACAGCTGCACAGGTCAAAATGAATCTGAACTGGGTTCAACTGCACGTAGAACTTTGGAGAAGGCACTACGCACAAACAGAAAACAGTTAAATTTTCAGATTTTTCATCATACTGTTGTATGACACATCAATGAAACAGTGCCCAGCCAAATACAACACTCACAAAATCACGAATCTGAAGCCCAATATGCATTAATCATCCAGGTCGTTATCATGGGTGCAATTACACACAAAAAAAGTATCAGTTAGTGGAGGCTTATACCATGAAATGTAACTACTTAGATCCAATAAACATACAAATAAATTATAGCTGGTCAAACATCTTTCAAAATAAGTAACTGTTCAATGGCAGATCAAAGAATAGTTATTTTAAACATTACTCACACAAAAGCATAAAAATTACTCTCCTTGGATTATCATAAAATCTAAATTCATGATATCTGATGTTCTCATGCTAGTCACTACCAAGATTACGGTCTTCTGAAAAGTGTAGCTGTGCCATGTGGTGAATGTGTACAAACATTTTTGAGTTATTTGGAACATCCATCTTCAGGGTACCCTAACTACCACAATGAGGACCTGAAATTTTGCACATGGAGAGGATTCCCTAAAATAAGTCTCAATATTCAAATCCCTCTACATTGTCCTTCTATGCTGAGGATGAAGGCAGCAGGGTCCTCTGAAACATCAGGACATTATGATCCCACAAGACCATACCCCACACCCAAATTCCATTACTGATGTACTGACACATGCAATTAGAGAAGCCAGATAACATGTTATAATTCAATAATGCTTATAAGACGTATATGTAAAAGAGGACTGAGGACTTCATCACACTTCTTGGTGAGGAGCTTGCTGCTCCCGTCTTCATCTAAGAAAGGTTTGTGTCATCATACTTTTCGGCAGAAATGAATCAATTACAGGAAATACCCATCCCACACAATTCATTTACATTCATGCACGTACTTTCATTAATGAGAATTGAAATATATATTAGTTTAGAAAATTAAAGATGAGTAACAAGGGATAATATTCATCAATACATAAAATATGAGAATTTTAAACATTACTTCAACATGTTGTAATTTAGAAAGTAACCATTCAGAATCATACTTACATAACAGCAACAGAAAAAACTAAACAGGACCAAAGTATTTAAATGATGACAAAATATATGTTACATAGTTCTCTGGATGAAAAACTACATTACAAAAATTGTACTTCATCCACGTGAAACAAAAAGGTGCCTTCACAAAATTGAGTTCAGTTCAACCCGAAACTGACAAGTTCTTTTCTGTCATTATCGTTATCTTTATAAACTGACATTACTGTGACTTATTCTAAATAAAAATTGTGTTAGAAAACAAGTGGCATGTTCAAAACCTGCCTAGCTCCAGCTTTCCGACCATGCTGGAAGCAACACACAATTCACGCACAATACTACTTTCCAACAAAAATGTTAAGCTGAAACAGGTGCCCTACAGCAGTCAGACAAATTGGGTCAACTGCAACACCTAGGACCAATGAAATCTGAATGGACTGTTTTGTTGCTTGCAGGTAATGAAAATTATTAAACACTGAACAGTCACACTCCACATTTCTTAGGTCATGCACTGTAAAAGTATCCAAGGTTATTACCTAATTTCATTGCTTCTTTTTTAATTATGCCTATATTATGAAAATCATTCAAAATAAAATTCCTGAATATTTAAATAATCTGTGGACAGTAGTAACTTTTTATCCTATGAAGCTGACACAGAAAGCCTGATAAGAAATCACCATAGAGAGTAATGTCAATCTTCATCTTTCCTAAGAATTAATTACAGCTTACAATATGGACTCCATAAATGATACACTTTCAGATTACTGATGACGGACGATGTGAAGAAAACGTAAACACTGCACCACTTACATGGGAAGGGGATATCGCCTGGGTAGTAGTAATAGGTGAACTCTGCATGTAGGATCGGAAGATCCTCAGGTAAAGAATAGCGGTCCCGATCACCTACAAAACAAGAAAAACTATCACTATAGCTGTCACTGCCTTCCTGTAGTTTAAGATTGTGTTCTGCAACATTGTACCAGCATATTACATTACTAAAGGACATTTAAAAATTCACAGAAAAATACTGGTGATGAAGGCAGACAGAAGTATTATGAGGAACACAGTAGAGTGCTTTCCATGAAAACAGGAATTTGGCCACAATGAGTAACATGTTTATACAATGCCTTAATAAACACACACACATTAAAATTGTGCTATGTATAACTCACTTCTAAAATATAAAACCATCTAGTGAAAAATTTCAATATAATTTCATCCAACTACAGCACCCCTGGGAACTACCAACCCAAAGGACACTGACCAATATATTTTCCTCCAAACACATGCATATTAGACATGGGAATTTTGACAATTAAGAGTACCTTAAGTTAGAGTTCGGTCTTGGAAAGACTAAGCATAGATTCTCCCCCAGTTATGTGACTAACTGCTACCAACCCTATGTGAGATTTCCTGTTCTCCTACCAGATATGTCAGATACAGGCAATTTTCCTGTCTTGCTATCACATTCTTGTTTTGTTATCAGTGCTGACAAAGTTGAGGTGTGCAATATAGGTAGAGTGGGGAAAGAGAAACCTGACATATCATTTTAACCTGTTTCATTTTTTCTTGATCCAAGTTCAGATCCATTTATAATAGAACTTAATAATTTCTAAATTAATGACAGCATATTTCCACACAACAGAAGGCTAACAAAACGTTTCTCTCGAATTGAAGACTAATGTACTTCATTGCAATACTAGTAAGATACAATTATGGCATTTTTCTGGTATTTTAATACACAATGTTGAAAAGAATTATATACAGAGAATTGTATGTTCCACTGCTGATTTAATTTAATGCAGTTTGTAAAATACTAACAAAATATATGTTTTAGTTTACATGGCAGGACAACAAAGCAGGAAATTCTCAAGTACAACTAGTTACAGCATACATGCATTGTACAAAACTTCTTATATTTTCATTACATGCTGACCATTAATCAAAAAATTCTGTGCAGAACTTATGACACCTGCTTTCCAACACACAATTTCATACATATTCATTCAATGTTGTCATCTTCCTGATCCTCTGATAAGGGCTGTCTAATAAGCAAGCCTTGTCTCTTCTGTCTCTGAAAACATATTCATATTAGCAATGAAGCTCGTGACAACCACACATCAATAATTATACAAAATAGTGACCCATTTCTGTGAAAATTTCCCCTCATTCATGCTCCACATGCATAGAATTTACTCAACATAATGTGAAGAGGATCAAGCTGTTGCCATCTTTGTCACTCATTATGAATATGTGGTTTGATCAAACAGCTTCAGGGCTAACCATGAAATGACACTGTTACTGCTAGCACAAATATATGTCACTAGCACAGACAGAAAAGGGAGCAGAGCCACTTCCTGTTTACAGCAAGGCTGTTATCATGTGTAATAGTTAAACAATGTCATGTTAAGTACAAGTCTGTGCTGTCCATTAGCAATTTTGGCACACCTAGAAAATGGCAAACTTGAGAGAACAGTGTACCTACATCAAATTTTGCTTTAAAATGGGGAAAAATGCTAGAGAAATTTCTGAAATGTCTGAAGCAGCATTTGGACAGCAATGGGAAAAACACACATTTTTGTGTGGTTTTCACATTCAGAAGTAAAGTTACATATGCTGAAGATAATGAACACTCAGTACGTCTGGAGACAAGCAAAACAGATGAAGATGAAGACTGAGTGAAGAAACTTGTCCTCAAAAACAGAAGAATCATTATCAGTGAAGTTACTAACATGTTGAAAAATTCAATGGGACTAGTTCAAGGCACTCTGAAAGACAATTTGAACAAGCGTTATAAATGTCACCAAATTCATGTTCTGCCTGCTGAGCAGTGGGCAGGAGAATCAAATCAACACATGCCAGGACTTTCAAGAAAGGCTTAAAAGTGAACCAGAACCCAAGAAATAGTCATCTCAGTGGAAGAGCCAATTAATTATATCCACACCCAAAAGAAGCAAGCAAAATTCAATGAAATGTGAAGAGCATGCTATTTTTCAGACATTCATGGAACTGTGCAATATGAATTTGTTCCACAGGGACAGAGAGTAAACTAAAATTATACACTAACATCTTATGGCATCTGTACGAAAATGTGTGGCAAAAATGAGATGAAAAGTAGAGTTTGGGGTATTGGTTTCCTGAGTTTCAAGCACTGGCCCAATCACTGCGTTCCCTGCACAAAGCCCAAAGAAGACAACTTTTAAGGGGACAACACTGATCAGAAGGTACATACTGCTTTTACTGAGAAATAATTCCAGGAGCTATGTGATCACTCCATGTGTATAATAAAATGCTTCCAACAGAATTGTTACAAGATGATTATTGGAGATCCCTGCAAAACAGCACACATGTATGTCCAATGGTTCATTAGTTCTTGTCATTATAGACGCTGTGCAGCCACTACCCACCTTTGTATCTGCAAAGGACTACTTCTTTGAATGACTGATGATTATTCAGCCACCCTATAAAATTCTGTTACAGAACACAAGTACAGTACTTAGTGTCTTCAAAAAAGCCTACCACTGGGGCTTTTTTAGATCTTCTCAACCCAGCTTACATCTCCTTGGCAGAGTTCTCTACACTATGCTATAATACTCCCACACAAACTTCAGTAAACACCAAGACGTATCTTCACTGAGACTGGTTCAGATTAACTTCCCCAAAGTTAAACTAATATATGGCTCCAAGCTATTCCTGCCTGAAAACTGTTAAATGGGTTCTGCACAAGACGCTGTAGGAAATTTCCTGAATTTACAAGGACACATCAATGTACATGTATGACTTAGCCTGCATCAACAAACAGACACAAACACAAAACACAATGCAGCTCTCATAACGTAAGAAGCCGCACAGTTTTGTTAAACAAAACTATACATACTTATAACACACCCTTCTACGTTTTTACATATAAAAATATTACAACCTAAACATACACATGCAGTAACTTTAGAACTAGCTATAGCAATGATGAGCTCTGTTGTGCACCTACCATACATGCTCCACCTTACACCTTACTATGAATATCACTTTTAATTTACACAATACCTGGACCAAGTTTTGTCTTCCTCTTATGTTGAGCTACAGTAATGGAAACAGAAGAAGACATCATAATCAATCTTGTAATATGAATAAGTCACCAAGAACATCCTCCTTCAATTTTCTATATCACGAATTGTGTCACACATAATGAAGGCATGGTGGGTGCATGTTTCTAGGACTCCATATCTGTGCAAAGTGCCTACTAAAATCATACTGTCCATCCACCTGTTCAACCATATGCATGCGACAACTCAAGAACCAACAAATGAACTGTCATGTAATCTGATGTTTTGCATTTTAACTAAAAGCTGTCAACACATTCCAAATCTTGGTTACACTACAACCCAAGTAACATTAAAATCCAATTAAAATAAAGGGCACTGTATATGACTAGAAGGAGAGTGTGCATATCTTCAACTACTTATGGCATAAGCAGTATAACATTTATTGGAGTGAAAAACGTTTTGAAAAGAAAACTGCACAGGAAATTGAAAAATACTTTACATCCTGTTTATCTTAAGTCCAGCAATTTCCCAGATAATTAAATAAAAATGAACAAATGTCCCACAACCATTACACATTGTTTACAGATATGTAACAATGACTGGAAATCTCAAACTCACAGGTCAAGTACATATTTCTATACTCGCAGCAAAAATTCTCTGACAGACGGTACACAAAACATTAATTCCTATTACACAGTATACTTAAAGTAATGTCATGAATCACTCACATACATGAAACAAATTTTTGTTACGTGGCATAAAGCAATGGTACGTATCAATCAAATAAATAATAACCCCTCAGCATTGTCCAATGTAGTTGGCATGTCAGGCCTGAGTACTGTATGTTTCCATCCGCTGCAAGTACGTCAGCAATGCCACTAACTTTGGGCATCCTTCACACAATTGATTTACAAGACACTCTTGGAAGTTCACAAAGAATCAATACCAAATTGTTGCACAGAGTTATTTATCTGTCCGTTAGCTCTTCAACATGTTTCGGCCTACCTTATAGGCCATCTTCATGGAGGCTTCTATACTGTGTGCAGCGTTGGTTTCAACTTACCTATTTAAGTTTTCACATATGATTAAAATTGAAGTTGTAGTAGATGTTTGGCCACAACATGCAAATTTTATAATTTTATACTTTTATACTGTACTTCTTGCAACTTCTTGTCTTTTATCTGTTACCTACTACAACACTAATTTTAATTACATGTGAAAACTCTAATAGTTAAGTTGAAACAAATGCTGCACATATTATACAAGTCTCCCTGAAGATGGCCTATTAAGCCAGGCCAAAACATGTCAGAGAACTAACCAAAAAATAAACATTACAATGCAACAATTTGGTACTGAATCTTGTGAATATAATATAGTTACACAAAAAATGAACAATGTTAAATTTGAAAATACTCTGTACGTGTCTGCTATATTACAACATATGAGTATAATCAGACTGTTTCTGAAATATATTTCAGTCACTTAAATCAATCACTACTTACGAAAATAGGTTATTTCTTAAAATGCAACACCTTATTAAAACTTGATTCACATACTGTCAGCAAACAGTAACTTTCAACAGTTCTGCACAAAACAATCTCACCGAGTGACTGGTACTGTAAAGCCATGACTGTCAACTGAGTATACATTCATGATCTTTGAATGGTAACGTTTGATAGACTTGTTCCCTAGCCACTGAGAAAACCTGGTGATGTTGATCCAAATGGTAACATACCTACTTGCATACCTAGTTGCCACAGACTTGAATTTTATTCCCTTGCATTCATTTCCATTATTGCACTACCTAACAATTGCCACAGAATAAATGACACTAATGTACGTGTACTGGCATACAGGATGGATTGTTTGTTAAAAGATAAAATTTGTATTTGCCTAGTACTCTATAAACATAACAGTTACTTGTAACACTAACACTATTAACAAATTCAACTATATTTATTTTAAAAAAAGGGTCTTTCTCACTATCATATTCACAGTAAGGCAGATAACAAAGATACAGTTATTTAAAAAATACAGAAGTCCATTGTTATGCTATGGGCTAAAAAACTTGCGTTAATACAGCATTAGTTGACAGATCTCACTAAGTTTGAAAACATATATTGCAGCTACATTACCTGCAATGAATTCCTTTGGCATCTGCTTGCGTTTTGATGTTGTTACTTGGTACAGGGTAAAATCCTGTATCCTAAGTATCACACAAGTTGTCATCAACTTGGCCAATTGCGTGAGGATATAATTCTTCACTGGGTTGCCAGTGCTACCATGTGCTCCTGTTGAACTTGGGCCTTTTTTCTGTGATTCCTATCCAACAAACGATAATGAGTCAACATCAAATTTCTGTGGAAGAAATGAAAACTGCCATTAAAAGCTTCAATCTGTTATGTTAGGTGCAGAGAAGAGACAACCTAGGAAAAGAAACAGAAACATATTCAGTTCAGCCCATTGTATAGACCTAAGCTCTGTCCCCAGAGATGTGGGTTAGCTCCAACTAGTGGGTGCTATGATTAGGGTTGCACTGTCACTTAACAACAGAGACAGAACCAATTCCCAAAACAGTTTCTATAACCAAACCAGATAATGGACACATACACAGTATATGATACATTAATGGTGTACAGTATTTATCTGAAAGCACAGGTTAAGGGGTATAATGAAATGTAATTTGTTCAATGTGACTAATATTTCATGCAATCTTAAACTAAATTTCACTTTGGTATAGGAATTATATTTTTAAAACATAAGTTTCCAGAGTATGTACTGCCCCAAAGCTAAATAATGCTACCCACTGCACATTCCATATATTTCAAATCTTCTTTCTTACATACTTATACAAGACAAGGTTGCTATGCTGGTCCAACCTGTGCTTGGTGTTGTTGCTGCTGTTGCTGTTGAGTATTATCACTGGCATTAGAAGTCTTGGTAGATTCTTGCTGAGCAATATGGGAAGGAGCCTGAGTGCGGACAAGTGGTGTATGTTGCATTCGGCCCTGATCAATTACATCCAGAAAACTGTTACGAAATGCAGCTAGTGCTTGATCCAACCACTGCACATGAGGAAAAGACCCCTCCCGATATTTGGGCCAATGTTTTCTATCTCCAATAGCTAGGTGATAGGGGTAGTAATCCACCTGAAATCAAAAGTGAGTTAAAAATGTTAATGATCATTATCTCATTTTGTTCCTATGTGGAACACAGGGCTTCATGAAGGTTTTCCATTGTGTTCTATCTAAGGCTAGTCCTTTTGCCTCTTTCCACCTTTTTCCAGCCTTCTGTAGTTGACAGTCTCTTGTTATTTTCCAGGTTGCTCTTGGTCTACCTCTATTCCTTGTACCCTAATGGTTCCAGTCCAATGTGTCTTTCTATGACACCTTGTGATTTACGTAGTGTATGGCCAATCCAACGCCATTTTCTTTCCTTTATTTGTTGTGCAATAGGTGTTTGTTTTGTTCCCTGCCATAATTCCTCATTTGAAATTTTTAAAATTCTAAGAATACCAACTATTTTCTGGGCACATCATTTTCTCTTACCACTTAAAACTGAATCAAAGTAAAAACTAACAAACATTCCAGAGCACTGAATAAGACACATCACCATGCACATGCAAGGGCAAAATTCATTTACTGGAGTGTAAACATACTATATTTAAAAAAAAAAAAAACGAGTAGTATACATTTGTAACTTTTATAATTCCTATTACCAAAAACATGGTAACAGTCACTCTATGATGCAAGGGAGATGATTACACTTACAATTAAAAAGCCACTGCAATAACAAAATAACCATGATTATAAATATGTGTATGGTTCTGGAAAATGAGGTACAACATTTACAAAATACAAAATTATGGTTACAGGACTCAATGTGTAGAGGAATTATGGTAGAAACAGATGAACAGAAGTGGTTACACTTGTAGAAACACACTTTCGTCTTCTGTATGTAATGGTACAGGAAACTACTACCTTCTTTGCAGCAACAGCAAATATTTTACGTACTGTGTTGTAAGTAGCAATAGAAATATCGAAACCTACACTGCATGTAACATTGTCACACTACTTCCTAATTTAAGATCTGAATACAAATACTACAGGGTGCGGCAGAAAGAACTCCCCTATTTGAGAAGCGAATAAATTCAAAACCAAAGATACGGCATATGTTTCTCTATTTCTGGAAAGCACACAGAATGCTGTTTTACATCAACGTGTTTTGAACAAATCATCACTCAAGTGGCGGCCTTGAATATTGATACAGTGATGTAGCCTCTCGATAGTTGTCCATTACCTTGAGAACCATTTCAGGTGTAATGGCAGCAACTTCCTGTTGTATCGCCTCCTTCAGAGCTTCCAAAGTTTGTCCTGTTTGTCTAAAGTT
>Ga0123355_10002236_pt1 | contig 27325 bp, 29 predicted proteins | sample TergutEmb28metaG_3_FD_89872 | JGI IMG/M metagenome (GOLD analysis project Ga0123355, IMG submission 89872) | Embiratermes neotenicus P1 segment gut microbial communities from Petit-Saut dam, French Guiana - Emb289 P1 | ecosystem: Host-associated > Arthropoda: Insects > Digestive system > Gut ... | reverse complement strand
CACTTTTGCTACTCTTACAGCATTACCCGCATAAACACCTGGGTCGTTCTCCAGCACCATAATCATGTCTGCTTCGTCTAGTATTTTGATAACTTCGCTAAACTGCTCAACTATTTCAGGAAGGCGTTCTTCAAAGTCTCCCTTATCCCAAAATGTAAAGCCTCTGATTAGTTTGGTATCTAAAATCTTAGCATGTTGAACACAGCGGCGAAGGCTTTCGTACTGCTTTGCAATCTCTTCTTTATCCCTTAGTTCACATTTAAAAAACGGAGAACTTATACAACATATCTCCAAGCCCGCCATATCAACACGTGATTTCATTTTATGTACAAGCTCATCTGTCCATTCAAAAGGCCCAAGTTCTTCTACCGAACGTAGTTCTACTCCATCAAGCCCGTATTTAAGGGCTATTTCTAAGGCTAAATCAAAATCTTGAGTAATTTCATCCGTAATAACTGCCTTTTTGAACATTTACAACACCTCCAAGCCAGATACTTCACTTAAACGACTACTACTATCTTCATCTAAATACATTGTTGCACCCGCCTTAATTCTAAGTATAGAAGCAGGGTACTCTGTACTAATCTCCTTTTCCAAAGAATTGTACACAGCATTGGCCTTTGTAGTTGCTGGAACCATGCACAATAAGGTTTTAGCTTTTAAAAACGGTGGTATAGTCAATGTAAGCGCACGTGTAGGCACATCTTCTAAACTAGCGAAACAGCCGTCATTCACTTGTTGCTGGCGGCAAACTAAATCTAGCTCCACAACTTTTACGGTTTTTGGATCATTAAAATCTGCAACCGGAGGATCGTTAAAAGCGATGTGGGCGTTCTCCCCTATGCCCATGCATACTATATCAATCGGTGCTTTGTTGATAAGCGCTGCGTAACGATTACATTCTTCCTCTGCATCTGCTGCTTGGCTATCTATATAGTAGATAGCACCAAACTTCAGCTTAGAGAAAAGACGCTCTTTAAGGAAGTTTCCAAAACCCTGAGGCGCATCTGAAGGCAACCCGATATATTCATCTAAATGGAACGCTGTGACTTTAGAAAAATCTACATCCATTGCCACCAAATGCTCAAAAAAGTCATTTTGCGATGGGGCAGAGGCAAAAACTATGTTTAGGCTTTCCTGAGTAGATAATAACTCTTTCATTTTGGCTGCTAAATCTTCTGCAGCAGCTTTCCCCATAGCTGCTCGGTTTTTGTATACTTGTACTTTAAGCTCGTCCTTTTGATATCTTTTCATAACTCGTGCCTCCTCAAATAGTGTGAAATTTTCCTATAATTAAGTCAAATGATATATGCCGCTACGATATCTGTCAAGAACTTTTCCATATAGTGAACTATTGACAAATGAAACGGTTATGTTATCATTACGAACATAGCAATAATCAGTATTACATACTAGGACAGGAGGCAACATTAATGAAAAAACTATCAGTTTTTACTATTGCTTGTGTAATATTTCTTGCACTGGCATTAAGTGGTTGTGATGCAATAGGTGGCAGCGGCGACACAACACCAGCAGCAGGTGGTGGCGAAGGCACCATAGGCAATTACACATTTACTTATTGGATGTGGGGTTCATTCAGCGGCCCATCACGTCAAAGAATTACCGACTTTTCTGAAAATTTAGCTTACATGGAAAAAGAGCGTATTACCGGCGTAACTATTAATTGGATTCACCCACCAGCCGGGCAATATGAAGAGCAATTTTCTCTCATGATGGCAGCACTTGATCTTCCAGATATACTTCAAGGTGCCGCTCACTACAGAGGTGGCGTTCAAGCCGGTATTAATGATGGCGTATTTATTCGTCTTAACGAACTCGTAGAAACATACGCTCCTTATTATCACTCACTTATAAACTTTAACAACGAAATTAGAAGAGAAGCACATACGGATGCCGGTTATCTTCAAGGCTTTGGTATGATAAACTCTGAACATTTTGGCTTTGAATGGTCTCCTGCAAGAGAAAACTACTGGGCTGGTTCGTTTATCAGAGGCGACTGGCTAGAGGAGTTAGGCCTTGATGTACCTGTAAGTATTGACGAATGGACAGTAGCTTTAAAAGCAATCAGAGACACTTTTGACCCTGAAATTGTTTTGTCAATTCAACAATTAGCTTTCTACACTGGTAATGGTTCTTTTGTAACTGCTTTTGGCATTGGTCCAGACTGGTATCACATAGATGGTACTGTTAAATGGGGACCTGCTCAACCAGAATTTAGATATTTCTTAGAAACTTTCCATTACTGGTATACTGAAGGTTTAATTGATCCAGAATTCCCTGTACGTCATGCAGATGATGTTTTAGCTATCGCGTTACGTGGCGAACTTGGTGCAAGGCAGCATTCAGGTACTGCTTTCCCATTACAAACAGAAGCTGAAGGCTTCTTAATGGTAGGCGCACCTTATCCAAGACTTACTGCTGATGCCCCTCCACTTCGTTGGGTAGCACAAAATAACTGGATGGTAGTTGGTAACGAGCTTACTGCGATCACATCAGTAAATGCCCATCCAGAAGCTGCTATTAGATGGATGGACTGGAATTACAGTTACGAAGGCTCTCAACTAATGAACTTTGGCCCAAGAGGCGTAACATTTGACGAGTTTAACGAACTAGGCGCACCAATTTATTTTGAAGAATGGGCACCACCAAACTTTGATAATAACACTTGTGTTTTCCGTGTTCATAATGGCCCTTATTTAAAATCTGACTTGCGCGCAAACCCACGTAGAACCATGATGCACTTAGAGCAATTCAGACAAATGTGGGCAGAGCAAGCGCAATACTCTGAGTGGAGATTACCACCGATCACTTTAACAGCTGAAGAAGGTTCAGAATCTGCTACAATTATGGCTGATGCTATTGCTTTCAGAGATGAAATGGTTATCCGTTTTATCACAGGCGATGTACCTCTATCAGAATTTGATAACTATTTAGCAACGATGGAATCTTTCAATGTTCAACGTGCTGCAGAAGTTAGAGAAGATGCATTAAGACGTTTCTTAGCCCGTTAATATCAGCTTTTTAAGCTTATGTCAAAATCATCAACGAATATAATGTAGGGGCGATCGCCTCGGTCGCCCGCAGATTGATCGATAGAATAGCGGGCGACCGGGAGCGGTCGCCCCTACGTTTATAAAAAACAAAATTTAACCAAAAGAGGTGATTTTCGGGTTATGGATAATTCGATAATGGGTCGTATTAAACAAAGAATAAAACGGAACAGAGAACAAAGATCAGCTGACAGCTTTCCCATTTCCTCATATTTTTCTTGGGCTGCTATTTCAAAAGATTTTAAGAAAAATAAATGGATTTATTTAATGGCTTTACCTGTACTTGGTTTTTATTTACTTTTCCACTATTGGCCTATGTACGGTGCTTCGATAGCTTTTAGAAACTTTATGCCTATACGTGGAATAATGGACAGCCCTTGGGTTGGATTTGTGCATTTTCAAAACTTCTTTAATAGTGTACATGCTTGGCGCGTCATACGTAATACTTTCCTACTTAGTTTCTTTAGCATGTTATGGGGCTTTCCTGCACCTATAATTTTCGCTTTATTGTTAAACGAAGTTCATAATATGTTTTTTAAACGGATTAGCCAAACATTATCGTATATACCCTTCTTTATTTCTATAGTGGTTGCCTGTGCCTTGGTGGTAACATTTGTTTCTACTGATGGGTTTATCAATGATATTATTGTGTTTTTTGCCGGGGAAGGTGCAAGAAGCAATTTACTAATGTCCCCAGGCAATTTTAGAACAATATTTATTGCTTCAGAAATTTGGCAGGCACTTGGCTTTGGCTCTATTATTTATCTGGCCGCTATAGCGGGGATAGATCAAGAAAGTTACGAAGCCGCTATTATAGATGGTGCAAGCCGATTTAGGCGATGTATTCATATCACATTACCTGGGATAATGTCTACGATAATCATCCTACTAATACTTCGTATGGGTGCGCTGATGACCGTTGGCTTTGAAAGGGTTATGTTGCTTTACCATCCTGGTATATACGAAACATCTGACGTTATCGCCACCTTTGTATTTAGGCGAGGCATTTTGGATGCTGACTGGAGTTTTTCTGCAGCGGTAGGTTTATTTAACTCGGTCATTAACTTTACCTTTGTAGTTTCTGCTAATTTCATAGCCCGTCGGACGTCTGACACTAGTCTATTTTAGAAGGAGGAATGCACTATGCCAGTAATGAAAAAAACTGTTGGAGAACGTATTTTTGATGTATTCAATTACGTACTCATATCATTAATTGTTTTTATTTGTATAGCACCTATGTGGTATGTTATTGCTGCCTCCTTTTCGCACCCAGCCGAGCTTATGAGGCATACAGGTATGTTTTGGTTTCCATTAGGAACCCCTACCCTAGAAGGTTACAGGCTTGTTTTTAATAATCCCAACATTATTACAGGGTACAGAAACACGCTGATAATTTTAGTTATGGGCGTATCTATTAACATGTTTATGACCACTTTAGGTGGATACGTATTATCACGCAAAAATGTAATGTGGAATAGACCGCTTACATTGATGATAATTTTTACTATGTATTTTAGCGGTGGCCTAATACCAAGCTTTTTGCTTGTCGCACAAACTCTAAGTTGGCAAGATACTTTTTGGGCTGTTACAATCCCAGGTGCAATTTCTACTTTCAACTTAATTATTTGCCGTACTGCTTTTGCTTCTGTACCAGAAAGTCTGGAGGAATCTGCTAGACTAGATGGCGCAAACGATTTTGTTATTTTGTATCGTATTATGATACCGCTTTCTAAAGCGATGTTAGCAGTTTTGGTATTGTTTTACGCAGTTGGTCACTGGAATTCTTGGTTTCCGGCGTTTTTGTATATGAGAAGTGCCAGTATGCATCCACTACAATTAGTACTGCGCACAATATTAATTGAAAATGATGTTAATGCTATGGGTACAGTAGAGGCAGCCACCGGCGGTGCAGACGATTTAGTAGACATGGCTAGATTGTTAGTTCGTTATGCTACAATAGTGGTTGCAACTGTTCCAATATTATTTGTATATCCGTTCGTTCAAAAGCACTTTGTTAAAGGTGTTATGATTGGAGGAGTTAAGGGCTAATGAGAATATTAATTCAAAATGGCCCTGTGATAACGCCGTTCCGCACAATTGCTGCGGGCGGCGTTTTGATCAGGGATGGAAAAATTGTAGAGGTTTTGGATAAGCCTCTTTTGGAAATACCAGAAGATGTTGAAGTAATTGATGCAAAAGGACGATTTATTTCGCCTGGATTTGTAGATATTCATGTACATGGTGGCGGCGGTTTTGAGGTTATGGGAGCGAATCCAGAGGAAATCAATAAAATTGGACTTGCTCATGCAAAGTTTGGAACTACTTCTATTTTACCAACTACGCTTGCTGCACCAATTGATGATATTTGCCTGGCGATAGATAATATTCGTGCCGCATCTGAAAAAGGCGGCGGTGCAGATATATTAGGCGTGCACTTAGAAGGGCCGTACTTCGCTCAATCACAAAGAGGCGCACAGGCTGCCGAGCATATTATTAATCCCAAGGATGATAATGTCAAAAACTTACTAGATCGCTGGGATGGTATAAAAATGATGGGTGCTGCCCCAGAAATCCCAGGCGGTATGGAGCTAGGACTTGAGCTTGTTAAGCGTGGCATAGTAGCTTCTGTTGCCCATTCAGATGCCACTTTTGAAGATGTTGAAAAGGCTGCACAGTACGGGTATACAGATATTACACATATATACTCTGGCTGCTCTAACATACATAGAGTGAACGCCTACCGCGTAGCCGGAGTAGTTGAGGCCGGTTTATATTTTGATCACTTAAGCACGCAGGTTATTGCTGATGGCAAACATCTGCCGCCATCTTTGCTTAAACTGATATATAAGTGCAAGGGCGCGAATAAAATATCTTTAATTACCGATGGCTTAGGGCCCTCGGCTTCTGATATCCCAGAAGGCACAGTGTATACCCAAGGTAATGGTGTAGAAATTATTTTGGATGATGGCGTTATGAAAATGATGGATAAGCAAGCTTTTGCAGGCAGCTGTGCAACTATGTCTCGTTTAGTTAAGAATATGGTTGAGTTAGCGGATGTGCCTTTGCACGAGGCTGTAAATATGGCATCTTTAACACCGGCGACTGTCGTTGGGGTAAAAAATAAAGGTAAGCTTGCGCCTGGGTATGATGCTGATGTTGTGCTGTTTGATAATAAGTTTACTGTTTCGTTAGTTATGGTTAAAGGAGGAAAAATCCATGAAAGCAAAAATGACAGTAAGTAAGAATTTCACAATTAGTAAGGTGGATCCACGCCTTTACGGTTCTTTTATTGAGCATTTAGGACGTGCTGTGTATGAGGGAATCTACGAACCCTCCCACAAAAATGCCGACAAAGATGGATATCGCGAAGATGTAAAAGCACTTGTAAAAGAGCTAAATGTCCCACTAATCCGTTATCCCGGAGGCAATTTTGTATCTGGCTACAATTGGGAAGACGGCATAGGACCGATAGCAGAACGCCCAAAACGTTTGGATTTGGCTTGGAAAACTGTTGAAACCAACGAAGTTGGACTACACGAATTCGTAAACTGGTCTAATGAAGTAGGATCAGAAGTCAACATGGCAATAAACCTGGGGACTAGAGACGTGGACGCTGCCCGTAATATAGTTGAGTATTGTAACCACAAAGGCGGTACTTATTGGAGTGACTTGCGCCGCAAAAATGGTTCCGAACAACCATTCAAAATCAAAACATGGTGCCTAGGTAACGAAATGGATGGCCCCTGGCAAATCGGCGCAAAAACTGCCGAAGAATACGGCCGTATAGCCGCCGAAGCTGCCAAAGTAATGAAATGGGTTGACGAAAGCATTGAGCTTGTGGTTTGCGGAAGTTCTAGCGCACAAATGAAAACATTTGCATCCTGGGAAGCTACTGTTTTAGAGCATACCTACGAGCATGTAGATTATTTATCCTTGCACAGCTATTACGGCAACCAAACAAATGACCTTAAAAGTTATCTGGCAAAATCTTTATCAATGGATGAATTTATTAAAGGTGTAACAGCAATTTGCGATTACATTAAAGCCAAAAAACGCAGTAAAAAAACGATGATGCTATCCTTTGACGAGTGGAATGTGTGGTATCATTCTCATGATCAAGATAAAAAGAACGAACCTTGGCAACAGGCACCACCAATCTTGGAAGATATTTATAACTTTGAAGATGCGCTGTTGGTGGGATGCTTGTTGATTACGCTGCTAAAAAATTCTGACAGAGTAAAAATCGCTTGCCTTGCCCAACTTGTAAACGTTATTGCACCTATTATGACAGAAAAAGGCGGAGATGCTTGGCGTCAAACTACGTTTTACCCATTCATGCAAACATCTAACTATGGCCGCGGCGAGGTGCTTCATCCGATAATTGATTCTCCTACATACACATGTGAAGAACACGATGCAGTGCCATATATAGAATCCGTAGCAGTACATAACGAAGAAAAAGGCGAGGTTGTGGTATTTGCAGTAAATCGCTCTGAAGATGAGCTGTTGGATTTTAATGTTAGCTTGCAGGGCTTCAATTTGGGTGAAGTAATAGAATTTAGCGAACTTGCCGGGCATGACATTAAGAAAGCTAACACTAAAAGTGACGGCTCTGTTAAGCCACAGATAGGCAGCGGAGCTAAAGTTGCTAACGGAGAGCTTAGCGTTGCGCTAAAACCTTTATCTTGGAATGTGGTTAGGATAGCGGTAAAGTAATATAGGTTGGAATTTGCTATTAATAAAGATGAGTGGATAAGATGACAGAGCGATGATTCCGACAAAGGCGTTTAAAGGCCGGAAATATCACAATAATCAACACTTGTAACATTTTGTAAACTGTTGTAAAATAAAACCGACCTCCGTGAGGGGTCGGTTCATGTTGAAGCCTCATTCTTTAACGAAAGGAGGTGAATACATGGATATAATTTTATCTTTATTTCTACACGCGGTAACTGCTTTTGTCAAAGTATTTGCTAAAGCAGCAGCTTATTACATATTAAAACGCATTAAAGATAAAACCGCCCTCACTACCAATAAGGACGGTTTTGATACGATAAATTAGACTACTTTCACATGAATCCGACCCCGCTTTGGCACGGAGGTCAATTTTCAATATAATTCTATCTAGGTTCATTATACCCAAAATACCCTAAAAAGTAAACTATTGCGAAATTAATAATTTTATAAAAAACGATATTTTGAAGAGGAGAAATAAAATGCTATTTTCTACTGAGGAATTTGCTAAATTAAAGGAACAGCGCGTTTTATATGATTGCGCCTTAAAAAACATCTCTACCCGTTTCGATATTTTACTAGAAGATTTCTCCAATTTCCAAGATAACAACCCAATAGAGCACATCAAACAAAGGCTCAAAAGTCCAGAAAGTATTGCCCGTAAATTACATAAGCAAAGCCTAGACATCACAGCAGAAAATACCCGCAAACACCTTACAGATGTTGCGGGCTTGCGTTGCATATGCTCTTATGAAAAGGATATTTTTTACATTGTAGACGTGCTAAAACGTCAGTCAGACATTACAGTACGAAGCGAAAAAGATTACGTTAAAACCCCAAAACCCAGCGGGTATCGCAGCTATCATATGATTTTAGATGTACCAATCTTTCTTACAGATAAATCTGAATGTTTACCGGTAGAGATACAAATCCGCACCCAGGCCATGGATTTTTGGGCTGCTTTAGAACATAAGGTAAAATATAAGTACAAAGACCAAATGCCGGAGCATCTTTCTAAAGACTTAATAGACTGCGCAGAAAAAATTGCAGAGTTAGATGTAAGAATGTCCCTAATACAGGAGATTGTTGATTTAGCATATTTATCTAGAGAAAAAGAAATCAACTTATAGCTTTACCGTTTTAGTAGCTATTCTCCCATTAAAAACGCTATCGTGCTCTACAAACAAAATTGTTGGCTTATACTCTAATAATAATTCTTCAATCTGCATTCGGGAAAGCACATCAACAAAATTAAGCGGTTCATCCCATATTAATAAATGAGACCTTTCGCATAGGCTTTTTGCTAGCAAGGTCTTTTTCTTTTGCCCTCCGCTAAAGTCCTTCATATCCTTTTCAAATTGAATTCTGGAAAAATCTAGTTTGCGAAGTATGGCTTTAAATAGGCTTTCGTCAATATTTTGTTGCCTGGCATATTCTGTCAGATTACCACTAAGGAATGACGTATCCTGCGATACATAAGAAATTTGAAGACCACTCCCTAAACTAAATTCGCCTGTGTATGAAATTTGCTCGCCACAAATCAGCTTTAATATACTAGATTTACCAGAACCATTTTTACCTTGCAACGCGATACGATCGCCTCTTTCAACGCTAAAACTAAGATTGTCGAAGACTATTTTATCTCCATACAAAATACTAACGTCGCGTAAAGAGAGATATCTGGGTTTTGAATAGGGTAATTGCGTAATTTTTAAAGCGTCTGATTTTTCTAAGTTTTTTAGCAGTTTTGATTTTTCTTCTATCGCTTTTTGCTGTCGACCTTCTACATTTTTTGAAAGCTGCATCATTTTTGCGGCTTTATGACCGACATACCCCCTATCATACACATGGCTGCCAATTTTGCTTTTTTCAATTTTATTTGACCATTCAGCCTTTTCCCGGGCTGATTTTTGCATCCGCTTTATTTCTTTTTTCAACTTTTCGTTTTCAGCCAGTTCATAATTATCTCTGCGTTTTTTATTAGTCATCCAAGATGTAAAATTCCCACGCTGAACCTCAATATTTGCTCGGTTTATAGAAAGCACATGATCTATACAGCCGTCTAAAAATGCCCTGTCGTGAGATACTAAAATAAAACCCTGTTTGGCGTTAAGATATTTGCTAACAATTTTTCTTCCCATGGCATCAAGATGATTCGTTGGTTCGTCGATAAGTAAAAAGCTGTTTTCGCCTAAAAATAATGCCGCAAGCATCACTTTTGTTTGTTCTCCGTTTGATAAAGTTTCAAAAGGGCGGTTTAATACCTCCTCTTTCACCTCTAAAAGTGATAGCTCTCGCAAAAGCTCCCAATCTTGATAAGAGGGACATACTTCTTCGATTATCAAATTAGTGTTTGCCTTTCTATTTTTCACACTGTATGGAAAATATTGAAATTCTACGCTTGCTAATATTTTTCCGCTGTATTCGTATTTGCCAAGCAGCAAATTTAAAAACGTAGTTTTACCTCTGCCATTTCGGCCTGTAAATCCTAGTTTCCAGTCAGAATCTATCTGGAAGCTTACGCTTTCAAAAATATTATCGTAACTGCCCTCGTAGGCAAATGTTAAATTTGATATATTGATTTGTGACATTATTTAATTCATGCCTCCTTATAGTATAAAAATAAGCCGCAAGAAAGCGAATTCTCACGGCCCATAAATACAATAGAAAAGCCCAGGCAGGCAAATTTCAACTATATCAAATGAATTGAAAGATGGCTTTCTTGCACAGGCACAACAAAACAAGCGATTAATCGCAATATTTTTTTATGCCTAAAAATTAGCAAGAAAAGTCTGACATGCTTTCAACTCCAATCGTTTATTTTATACAGTTACTCTGACATATAATTTATGTTTTGTCAACAATTAGCTTCTGGCACTCTTCGCAGCATTACAAAAAATGCAGGCCGGAATTACCTTAGTGAGAATAATATAACTATCGAAAACAGTGACATCAAGCTTATCTCCGTAAGGTAAACCAATTTGATTGCGCATGTTTGATGGTAATACAATGCGCCCTAATTCGTCTACAGACCTTAATATTCCATGCATTTTTTGAACTCCCCTGGTTATATTTATAGTCTAATCGGCAATGTCTATATTTGGACTATATACATTATATTATCATTTTAACAAGGGGGTAATGTAGTGATTTTATATAGTCCTCTCTGGAAGACAATGAAAGAAAAAGGCGTATCAACATATGCACTAATAAACAAACACAAATTCAGCAATGGAACACTTCACCGAATGAAGCAAGGCAAAGCAGTTACAACTACTACCATAGATGATCTCTGTAAAGCTTTGAAGTGTACGCCAAACGATATTTTGCTTTATGTGAATGAAAATGAAGAAGCTGATCTAGAATAATATTTTAAAAGCACTTAAGCCCTTGATTTACCTGGCTTTGAAAGCTTATGTCCAAACCATCAACGGCAAGTTTTTGAATGATTTTGGAGAATTTTGCAATACTTCGGAAAAATTTCCATCATAAAACCTTGTATAGCGGCAATAATAGGCTCATAACGGAAATACATCCGTTTTATACAAATTAAGATGGAGGAAACAAAAATGACAAGTTCTAATAGTAAAACAGCTGTGCCACAAGCACGCGAAGCACTTAACAAATTTAAGTATGAAGTAGCTAATGAAATCGGCGTACCTTTAAAACAAGGTTATAACGGAGATTTAACATCTTCTCAAGCTGGCTATATTGGTGGTTACATGGTTAAAAAAATGATCGAAGCGCAAGAGCGTCAAATGGCTGGTCAATAATTTAACTGAATATCAAGATATAATATAAAAGGCGGGCTCGTTTACTTTATGTAAGCGAGCTCGCCTTCTTTTAAAAGCTTATAAACAAAAAATCACTTCTGTTTTCGCACTATGTATGTGCCACTGGTACACAGCGCCATCAAAGGTAAGTTGTTAATAGAATAACCGCTCAGGTAATCAACGGCGTATTAACCTTTGTTGGCGAAGGAACTATTGAAGTGACACCACATACTATGATGAATGGCACTCTGTTTGTTGATACGGATGGAGAAATACGGATTTTTGATATTGTTGTTTTTGAGCCACATAACTGTCTTGCAGGTGAATGGGAAGTACTTATGCCACCGATCGGTGACTTAGATGGTAAATGTACTACGCTGTGCTGTCTGTAAAGATGTACTTCGTGTAGATTTATGAGAGCCTACCGTAATACGCAATTCTACGAATGGGTTGTAAATGTCGAACCCACTAATTTATCCTTAGGTATACAAACTCGTACTTGCATACATTGCGGTTTATTTGAATACGAAATTCTTGAATGGAATGATGAATTTTGTTGTGAATATTATCCAGATTGCTACTGCACAGACGAGTTTGTACCGCCTGTCACTACACCACCAAGTCCAATCATGCTATGCCTACAAATTGACGTACCACTCCCAAGCGGCATGGGTACCCCAATGATTGTAAATAGTAGAACATTTTTACCAATAGCATACGTAGCCCATGCACTTGGCGCAAGAGTACGCTGGGATGGGGATAATAGAGCGGTTTATATACAAAGGTAAGCAAAGCCTTGATTATACTGACTTTAGACGCTTATGACCAAATCACCAACCACAAATTGCAAGTATAATAGCATAAAAAAATAAACAAAAATCCTGATGCCTATCTTGGCTTCAGGATTTTTGTTGCTCATCTATTATAGTTTTAGTCGGGCGTGTTCCCTACACAAAACCCGTACAATCCTTTGATTTAACCGCCTTGGATTGCTTTTGTCCAAATCATCAAAGGCGATCAATTGATAGTTGTTGTTGCATACTTACTGTATAGCACATAATAATCCTTCACCTGCACAATCTATCTCAAAAAGGGCTTATAACAAAATCATTAAACGAAACATACATAAGCTCTTCACGCTTAACATCTTCCAACCACTTAAGCAACCCTTCACTCTCTCCATATTTCTTAATGCGATATTCTATATTAGACACAAAATATTCTTTTATATCATATCCCAAGGGTGCCACAGCTAACATTTCAGCAGAGTCTCCTCCATCCGCACCAAAAGTGCTTCTTTCAGCACAAAAAAACCAAAACAAATCTTTTGCAATGTATTTTATGTAATATTCATGAGTTTCCCCGCTATTTTCGCCAGTATAATCGCCGTTATAATTATATCCTTCATTCAACTTTACGCATTTTTGATCAGCAAGCAACTGACGTGCTTCCCATGGACTTAAAATGGTGCCATTTTCATCCATCATGTAGGCATTATATGATGGGTCAAGCATTATCCATTTATCCAATTCGTTTATAAAGACAATAGTAACAACATGGTTATCGTCATCGTATGGGTTAAATGGCATAATATAGATAGTTCGTGCTTTTAACCCTATAGATAAGCAGCATTCTGTCAAAATTTTAGCCAATGCCCGGCAATTAACTCCCTTTTCTATACCCTGCCCAAAAGTATAATTTAATAAATCAATAGCATTAAAAGGAATACTATTATCAAAATCGCCGTTATGAAACGTGTTGCTTGAAAGCCAATTTAATAAATTAATCGCTTGAGGCAACTCGCCACCTGTACCAGCAATTTGCGTTAAGTTATACGTATCTTTTAACTCATCTAATTTTGGATGTTCGTGATCATAAGAAAAATTTGGCGTATAAGTCGCCTTTCTTGTAAAATTACTCATCATTTTTAACATTCCTGTATAAATATCATAACTCATAAAAACACCCCCTAAGTGTGAATGTATTATAAATTATACGTAAATTAAAGACAACACGCTTATTTGTTCTATATTCATGTCGAAAAGCTTATGGTATAATATTCCTTACCACATTTTTAAGGAGTACAGTATGTTCTTATCTAACGGAAAGTATGGCACAGCTAAAATCTTTGCTGATGCCATAGAGGAAAATGCCTCAATCCAAATCTACGATCTTCTCTTTCAGGATTTTGTCAAAAACAGTCAACTGCGTTTTATGCCCAACATCCAATACGACGACAATTGCCCCATGGGAACCACAATCGCTATTTCGGATGAAAGTTTCCCTAACCTATTGGGGCAAAATGTAGGGTCTGGCGCAGAAATCGCTTTGATTGGCGAAAAAGACAAAAACCAAATTGATACTTCTAAGCTTAAAACCTTATCTGATGACTATTTAATAGAACTTGCAGAGGCTGATGATGAGCTTTACCTCATAGTGCGTTCTGATGGACAAGTTGTAGAAAATTTTCGTGAAATAAATAAAGATTTTCTTAAGGCAAAATGTCAAGTTTTAAAAGCAGCAGAGTCAAGCCGTAAAGCTATTATTAGCGAGCTTGCTGATACTTTAGATTTTGTAATTAAAGATTCATTCAGCACCACAAGTGATTATGTAGATACTGAAGATATGACTTTACGCAAGGGTGCAGTTTCTGCAAAAAAAGGCGAGCGTACCCTTATCGGCAACTTTATTTGCGTTGGCAAAGGCAATGCCGATTGGAATAACTCTGCTCCACAAAATATTGATGAACAGAATCTGCATTTAATACAAGACACTGTAGAAGTTGTTAAAACCTTAAAACCTATTTATAATTCCAAAATTTCAATCTAGTATAATTTTCAAGTCTACTATCCATACTAGTGGCATGAAGAAGACATTTCAATCTGCCATAGTAGGCACAGTAAGCGGTTTTGCCAATGGTCTGTTTGGATCTGGCGGCGGCACATTGCTTGTTCCGGCCTTGCAACGCTTTTTTAAGATGGAAACCCATAAATCACATGCCACAGCACTTTCAGTTATTCTTCCTATTTCAGTACTAAGTGCTTTTATTTATGTACGCGGAGATATGGTGGACTGGCAGGCTGTGCTTTGGATTACCCTAGGAGGGGTGCCCGGTGGGTACCTTGGGGCAAGGCTTCTTAACAAGTTATCATCCAAGTGGTTGCATAGGATCTTTGGCGCATTCATTATCGCCGCAGCTATCCGAATGATAGCGGGGTGATGTTATGTGGATAGGATATTTAATCACAGGCTTTTTAGCCGGAACCATTAGTGGCATGGGTATAGGCGGCGGAGCAATTTTGATACCAGCACTAGCCACGTTTTATGCCATGGAGCAACAGCAGGCTCAAAGTATCAACCTAATATACTTTATCCCTACGGCTGCTATTGCAGTTTATTCTCATCGAAAGCAAGGGAATATTGAAGCTACAAGCCTTATTCGTCTAATATTATTTGGGCTTGTAGGCGCGGCACTAGGTGCAAGTTTGGCTTTATGGGTAGATGCCAATGTCCTTCGTAAAATATTTGGCTTTTTTCTTTTGGCAATGGGATGTCTAGAAATTTTCAAGAAAGGACAAAAAGAAGATGGAATTAAGCGCGTTTGAAGTGATGAAAAGAGAATTTAGTAGTGCAGATGTAGATACAAAAATAAATATGTACGTTAGTGCCGAGGGGCTTACGCAAACTCAGTATAAGGAACTTTTGAAGATGTTTCCTTTAAACGAGCTTGGACGGTTAGAAGAGGCATTGGCGTAAGGGGGCTTACAATGATTGACAGAAAAAAACTAATAAGCAAACACAATCCCGTTTTAACTAGCATAGCTACGGATTCCCCATTGTCGGTAGGCAATGGGGATTTTGCTTTTACAGCTGATATAACCGGTATGCAAAGTTTATATCAGCATTATAAGCAAAACCATTTTCCATTATGCACCTTAAGCAACTGGGGTTGGCACACGGCTCCATCCCAGGGACAAACTTTTACTATGGACGATTTAATACATACTGAGTATGACTATGCAGGGCGCAAAGTTTATTATCCTGTTGAAAAAAAGCCTGGGAATGAAATAATTTACGATTGGCTGCGGCATAATCCTCATAAATTTAATCTATGTCGTATAGCTCTCTTATATCAAGGACGAGAGATTAAACCAGAGGAAATCTCTAATATTCATCAAGAATTACACTTGTATGAAGGTAGGCTTGAAAGTCATTTCCATATAAATGGACAAGCTGTATCGGTTAGCACTTTATGCGACACTAAAATCGATGTACTGGCGTTTAGAGTTACCGGCTCTTATTTAAGCGTCAAAATTTCTTTTCCATATGGGCATCACGGTATGAATGCTTCTGATTGGGAAAACCCGTATAAACACGAAACTACGTGGCAGGGTACAAAAGCTATACGAAAAATGGATGATGTAGATTATAGCGTAGAAATTTCTACAAATTCAAGCTGCAATTTTGATCATAACCAGCATGAATGTACTATAACTTGGCCTAATACAGCTATGGAAATATCTTTTGGATTTAATACTACGCCATCTACATATCAGCAAATACTAAGTCAAAAATGCTGGGAGGAATTCTGGCAAAGTGTAGGAATAGCCGACTTCAGCAACACTCAAAACTCTAAAGCTACTGAGTTAGAGCGGCGGATGGTACTATCGTTATATCTACTTAAAATTCAATCTACCGGCAAGCTGCCCCCTGCCGAAACTGGCCTTACCGTAAACTCATGGTATGGGAGATTTCATACAGAGATGTATTTGTGGAATACGGGCTTCCTCGCATTATGGAATATGGGCGATCATCTTTTGCCTGGTTTAGAATGGTTTGAAAGTATCATCCCCAAAGGACGCGAACTGGCCTCCAAAAATGGCTATAAAGGTATACGTTGGCCTAAACAGCCTAGTTATACGGGAATAGATGCTCCTTCAATCATTGCGCCACTACTGGTATGGCAGCAGCCACACATCATCTATATGCTAGAGATGTTGTATCAACAATCGCCATCCAAAGAATTTTTACTTAAATACTGGGATATGGTAGAAGGTTTAGCCGATTTTATGGCCGATTTTTTATATTTTAAAGATGGAAAATATCATTTGATTGCACCTCTAATTCCAGCGCAGGAAGCTCATAGGCCTATGGATGTGCTTAATCCGATGTTTGAGATTGAATATTTTCGATTTGGCCTAAACATTGCCGTAGAATGGAGCAAGAGACTTGGTAAAGACTGTTCTCACTGGCAAAAAGTTAGCGAAAACATTGCCGAACCTGCATTAGAAAACAATCTATATCTAGCCCACGCTCTCTGTCCCGATACCTATGAAAACTTCAACAAAGACCATCCAATGATGACAGGAGCCTATGGATTAATCCCAAGTGATCGTATACATCTCCCTGCCATGAAGGCTACGCTGGATAAAATTTTAGAATGCTGGCAGCAAGAAACCATGTGGGGCTGGGATTTTGCAATGATGGCAATGTGTGCTGCCCGTTTGGGTTTGCCCGATTTGGCGATTGATTTGCTATTGATGGATTCTCCTAAAAATCAATATGTGGTAAGTGGAAATAATTTTCAACGTAGCAGAAATGATTTACCCTTATATTTGCCAGGCAACGGCTCTTTACTATTAGCACTTGCGCTTATTTTAGCAGGATATGGGGATTCAGAAGGTCAATTGCCAGAAGGTTGGAAAGTGGAATTTGAGAATATTGCCAAATTCCCATATTAAAACACTTGAAAAATAACAAAAATCCTTTATAATCATCTAAAGACTATGACGAAGAGAGTAAGATAAGCCTGAACAATACAGAGAATCGGGGACGCTGAGAGCCCGATATTAGTAAGATTATCTGAAACTAACTTCTGAGTTGCATACCGAAAAAGCCCATTGCTTTAGTAGGCTATGCCGGATTTCCAACCGTTAAAGCGGAACGCATATGTTGGTATGTTGACAATTGGGTGGTACAGCGAGAGTTTATTGACTTTCGTCCCTATGCGAAAATTTTCGTATGGGGCGAAAGTCTTTTATTTTGCCCTAATATCTGGAGGTGATTTTACTATTTCCGATACATTACTGTTGAAACTACGAAAGGGGTAAAATAACATGTATTCAAAGGAAACAGATATCAAATGGCAAAACAAGTGGAGAGAAACCGAAATATATAAATTCGACGAATCGCAAATTGACAATAAATATTATTTGCTAGAGCAATTTGCCTATCCATCTGCAAAAAATTTGCATATAGGACATTGGTGGACATATGGCTTGTCTGATTGTTTTGGTAGATTTAAGCGTATGCAAGGCTATCAGGTGTTTCACCCTCCTGGCTTTGATGCATTTGGATTACCAGCCGAAAATTTTGCAATTAGAACGGGAATTCATCCAAATGATTCTACAGAAGAAAGTGTCGCAATCATGGAAAAACAAATTAAAGCAATGGGGACAACTTACGACTGGAATTACGAAGTTGTCACTTGCCGTAAAGATTACTATCAATGGACACAGTGGCTGTTTTTAAAATTTTATGAAAAAGGGCTAGCATACCGTAAAGAAGCCCCCGTAAATTGGTGCACATCCTGTTTAACTGTACTTGCCAACGAGCAAGCAAAAGACGGCATATGCGAACGCTGCGATAGCGAAGTTATCCAACGCAATATGGTACAGTGGTTTTTCAAGATTACAGACTACGCAGATGAGTTGCTTTCTGCCCTTGATTACTTAGACTGGCCAGAAAGCACAAAGGCCATCCAGCGAAACTGGATAGGTAAAAGCGATGATGGCTACCGGTTACATGATTGGCTTGTCTCACGCCAACGGTACTGGGGTACGCCAATCCCAATCATTTATTGTAACGATTGCGGAGTCATCCCTGTGCCAGAAAGTGAGTTACCGGTTCAGCTGCCCTATGATGTGCAGTTTCTTCCAACAGGGCAATCGCCGCTATCTACATCCTCTAACTTTGTAAACACAATATGTCCATCTTGCGGAAAGCCTGCAAAAAGAGAAACCGATACACTTGATACCTTCGTGTGTTCCTCCTGGTATTTTTTGCGCTACTTCGATAATCAAAACACAAATGCACCATTTGATAAAGATAGAATAACGCGCATAATGCCAGTAGATATGTACGTAGGCGGCGTTGAACACGCAACTATGCATTTACTGTATTCACGGTTTTTTACAAAAGCCTTACGCGATATGGGTTATTTAAACTTTGATGAGCCCTTCCCAAAAATATTTCATCAGGGCATTATAACAGGCCAAGATGGCAAAAAGATTAGCAAACGAGATGGAGCAATTTCTCCAGATGAGTATATAAATCAATATGGCTCGGATGTTTTTAGAATGTATCTTTGTTTTGGATTTTCTTATGCAGACGGTGGGCCTTGGGATGAAAACGGCATAAAAGCTATCTCGCGTTTTGTTTTTAGATTGAATCGAGTAATAAAAAATTTTGGTATAGATAATGCCGAATATAAGCCAGATATAGAGCTTGAATACGTACACAACTACACAATTAAGCAAATGTCTAATGACTTAGGCGCGTTTAGATTTAATTCGGCAATAGCGCGAATAATGGAGTTTGTAAACGCTATAGAATCATATCAAAAAAGCGCAGAGCGAAACCGAGCATATGAAGAGGTATTTATAAAAGATTTGATACTCATGCTTGCCCCGCTAGCACCTCATTTATCAGAAGAATTTTGGGAGACTATGGGCTACACTTACTCTGTACATCAGCAAAGTTTCCCCACTTACGATGAAGGAAAACTTGCACGGGATTTAATCAATATCGCAGTACAAGTGAATGGCAAATTACGTGATGTTATCTCTCTTTCCGCCAATGCGACAGAAAAAGAAATAGAGAAAGCTGTTCTCGAATGTGGTACAATAAATCAATACACAAGCGGACATGAGATTAGTAAAATTATCCATGTAAAAGGAAAGCTTGTCAATATTGTTTGTCGGTAAGCGGAAGGAGAAAAATCATGCAATTCAAAACCTACACAGATGTACACAAGTTCCATAAAGCTGCCTACGATGTACTAATGCTTCACGAGGCACAAAACTTGATTCCTTTAGGAAACATGCTAATCGGATGCGAAGGCACAGACAAAACAGCCTGGCGCGATCCTGCAAACTGGTTTATGGCTACAGTATCAGATGATAGCGGCGTGCTACTTACCGCTATCATGACACCACCACATAATTTAACAATTTACGCCACTGATAACAAAATAAATGCTGCAACAGTAAATTGTTTGATAAAGGGGCTTGATAACATAAAAATCCCAGGGGTAATGGCAGAAAAAGAACAAGCCGAATATTTTGCTAAACTCTACACTGCCGCTAAGGGCCTAAACTACGAAGTGGACATGGATCAACGAATTTACGAACTAACAGAAGTAGACCCAAAAGTACCACAGTTCGGCACTTTACGCTTGCTAGAGGAAAAAGACATGCACTTCTTTCCTTATTGGGCAGAGGCATTTTACGCATATGTAGACAAAAACGAAACATCTATGCCACTCCCATTAGATGGCGAAGTTTACAGACATCGCATTGCTACGAAAAAAATCTATATTTTAGAAGTAGATGGCACACCCGTCTCAATGGCTGGCATTACAAGAGAAATGCAAACTGTTGGCGGAGTCGCGCACGTATATACACCTCCATATTTCCGTGGAAGGGGCTATGCTAGCTCTTGCGTAGCACAACTTAGTCAGCTTATTTTGGATAAGGGATTTGACAAATGTGTACTGTATACAGACTTAGCCAACCCAACCTCAAATAGCATTTATATGAAAATGGGATATAAAGCGATTTGTGACTCGCTTTTGTTGAAATTTGTGTAAAAAAATAGAGCAGCCCCTGTCGGTTGCTCTATTTTTATGGCTTTTCTAAACTTATCCTACCAAGCCTACCGGCTCTAAACTCATCTAAAAGTGTAATTGCTGTACGCTCTAAATCCAATGTATCGCCCTTTAGTTTAAATCCTCTAGCCAATGCTATTGCCTCTAGCACCTCTCTTGGATGTTTATTTTGCAAAGTCTCATCCAATTTGTATCGCAAAAGTAATGCTACAGAATTTTCCCTCATCAACCAGTCAATAAAAAGCTCGCTTAGTGTAACTAAATCCATAATCGTATCATTTATTGCACCAGTAAAAGCTAGACGTTTGCCTACTTTTTCATCTTCAAATTTAGGCCACAGTACCCCTGGAGTATCTAACAAATCAAAATCCTTTGCTACTTTTACCCATTGCTTTCCTCTGGTTACACCCGGCTTATCGCTAGTTGCTGCCTTAGAACCACCTCGGCCTGCCGCACCAGAAAGCTGATTTATTAATGTAGATTTGCCTACATTTGGGATGCCCACAACCATGGCTCTGATATTAACACTAAGGCGGCCCCGCGCCTTTTCTTTTGCAATTTTTTCAGCCATTATACCGCGTACAGCGTCCGCTAAACGCCCAGCTATTTTTTTTTCTGTCGCATTTAAAGCCATCGCCTCAAAACCACGAGAGCGATAATGATCCGCCCATTGGCGCGTCACTTCTGGATCAGCTAGATCTGCTTTATTTAGCAAAACAAGTCTTTTTTTATGCTGAGCTAATTCATCCATATCAGGATTTTTGCTACTATATGGGATTCTGGCATCTAACAGTTCAATCACAATATCAACTAAGGCCATATTTGCTTGCATCATACGACGCGCTTTTGTCATATGGCCAGGGTACCATTGTATGTTCATGGCTCTACCGTTCCAAATCTATTGAATGGCCAAACTCTGATAAATACTCGGCCAAGCATATCACTTTCTCTAATCATACCTACCGATTGGTAACGGCTATCTTTGCTGAAATTTCGATTATCACCTAAAACAAAAAACTCGCCTTCACCCACAGTTAAGGGAAAGATAATATCACCATTTGATCGCACATCTACATCCGAAAATTCATATTCGGTTTCTTGTCCATTAATTAAAAAACGACTATTTTGAAAATCTACAACATCGCCATAAGCTGCGCTTATTCTTTTGATATAAAACTCTGTATCATTTTCTCTGTAAGGGAAGGCTATTATGTCGCCAACTTGCGGATCATTAAACCAATAGTTTACACGAGTAAGTATTACAAAATCTCCATGGCTAAGGGTTGGTTCCATGGAGTGTCCGCTTACATCCGCAACTCTAAAAACAAAATTGCGGATAAATAAAAACAACAAAAAGGCAAACAATATTGCTGTTGCCCATTCTGCTAAATTTCTTAAGATTGGATTCTGTATATTTCGCATAGCACTTCCTTAAAATACAAAAATGATAAATGAATAATAAAAACGCGCATAGCGCGTTTTTATTTATTTTTCTCTTCTAAAAATTTCTTCTTTTACTTTAGCTGCTTTACCGATACGGTCGCGTAGATAAAATAATTTAGCACGGCGCACAATACCGCGGCGCACAACTTCAACTTTATCTACACGCGGAGAATGAATAGGCCATGTTTTCTCTACGCCTACTCCGTAAGATAAACGGCGTACAGTAAAAGTTTCACGTACTCCGCCATTTTGCCTTTTAATAACAACACCTTCAAAAACCTGAATACGCTCTTTTGCGCCTTCAACAATTTTACCGTGTACACGAACGGTATCTCCCACTTTAAACTGAGGGAGTTCTGTTTTCATTTGTGATTGCTCAATTTCTCTTATGATTGCGTTCACTTGTTACATCCTCTCTGTACGCCGGTAAAACTACAGCGTGCCTCACTCGTAATTCATCTAGCCTATTATATGGCTTTGTCAGGCAATAGTCAATAGTTCGACGGAAAATTTCACAGGAATCATTCTTATTATTTAACATTATCCCGCCAATCCAAATCCCCTCTATCAAGTGCCTGCAAAAGAGCTTCTGCTGTTGCTAAATTTGTCGCTAGTGGTATATTATGCACGTCGCAAAGCCGAATAACCGAGTTTATATCGTACTCATACTGTTTTTGATGCAAGGGATCGCGCAAATAAATTACTAGATCAATGTCATTATGAACTATGTGTGAACCTAACTGTTGTTCCCCTCCCAAATGACCTGACAGGTATTTATGCACAGGTAAATTTACTGCCTGCTCTACCACCTGCCCCGTTGTTCCCGTTGCATATAATATATGGTTACTTAAAATATGTCTATAGGCAATACATAAATTTTCCATTAATTTTTTCTTGTTATCATGAGCCATTAATGCCAATATCATATACTATTCCTCCGACTCAATTTCTGATTTTTTGATAGATAAACCAATATTTAAAACCAAACCTATGGCTGCCATATGCACCCACATGTGACTGCCTCCATAGGACATAAAGGGAAAAGGCATCCCAGTATTAGGTAGTAATTTCGTAACAACACCAACATTTATAAAAGTTTGAAACAACAGTAAACTTCCTACTCCACCAGCAATTAAACGGCCAAGCATATCTTCTGCCCGATAGGCCACCCAAAAGCATTTAACAATAATTACTCCAATAACAGTTAATATTGCTATGCTTCCAACAAAGCCAAATTGCTCTGCTGCTACGGCAAATACAAAGTCGTTATGACCATGTATTACCCAAGTTATGTTATTCATAAAACCTAGCCCATATAATCCGCCGCTGCCTATTGCAAATTGAGAACGCTCTATCTGCAGCAGTGCATCAGGGTTAGCCGTTGCCGGGTCTAAAAATGTCCACACCCTTATCAATTGACGCTCACTTAAAATTCTATCAATAAACAAATGATTCTCCCTCAGCATATCAAAGTACACCAAAATTCCAACCGGTAATAGCAGCAAGACGCTTGGCACAATAACTCTAAGATACAAGCCGGCAATAAACATTATAAACAGAGCAATTGCAAGCAAAACTAAAGCTGCCGATAAAGATAATTGCATTATAACCAAAACCACAGGCAAGCCTGCCAATATCAAATATAATAATAGCCACAGGGGATGATTAATCGTCCCGCGATTATCTATAAACCCCGCCAAAGATATAATTAAGAAAATTTTTGCAAACTCCGAGGGCTGTATGCTCAAATCAAAACCACCAGGCAAGGTTAGGCGTATCCACCTAGCAGTAGCTGTAATTTCATCTGGCCCAATAATTAATACTGCAATAAGAAGCGTGACACTTATAAAATATATAGGGATAAAAAAACGAGCAATAAATCGATAATCTATCATAGCCACTATTAACATAACAATCACGCCTGTGATTACATGTAACTGCTGCTGAGCGGGCAAAGCAGCGTATCTTATTTGAAGATTCGCCACAGCATGTATCATCATAACACCAAAGACAGATAATACCATCACCAATAAAGCTAAAGTGTAATCAAAGGCTTTTAGGTGTTTAATAATCATAATTGATTTCATGCCTCCTTCGTCGGCGTTAACAATGGTTGGCATGAAAAATACGCAAGCGTATTTTTCACACTTACTCCTGATGTTTAAGCATAGCTTTAATGGGAATATTGGCAGATAAAGCCATGTCGTTACCTGCACTACCAATGCTTCCCGGTGATATATGGATATCTACATCTTCTTCATCTATCACCATATATCTAGAAATTACCTCTATTAAATCTAATCTAAGTGTCTCTAGTACATCTGGAGAAAGCTTTAAACGATCGTGTATTAAAACTAACTTTAACCTATCTTTTGCGACACTTCCGGAAGAATTCTTTGATTTAAAAAAATTAATAATATTCATGTGTGCCCCTACTTTCATATGTTAAAAATTTTTTTTACTTTCGCCATTAGTCCAATTCCTTCGTTTAAATTTGGAAATGGCACTTCTTCGCCAAGCATCCTTCTTGTAACATCTCGGAAAGCTTGGCCAGCTCTTGAACTTGCATCTGTTACGCAGGGTTCTCCTTTATTGCTTGCAATAACTATACTTTCATCATCAGGAACAACTCCTAAAATATCAATTGCCAATATGTCTGTTACGTCTTCAACACTCATCATGTCGCCTCTTTTTACCATATCAGGGCGTACTCTGTTTAATATCAGCTTATGATCTTTAAGTTCTGAAGCTTCTAACAAACCTACAATACGGTCTGCATCTCTAACAGAAGATACTTCTGGTGTTGCTATTACAATAGCTTTATCTGCCCCCGCAATAGCGTTTTTGAAGCCCTGTTCTATCCCAGCAGGACAATCTAATAGTATATAGTCAAATTCTTCTCGTAGAGATTCGCACAATTTTTTCATTTGCTCTTCATTTATCGCATCTTTATCTTTAGTTTGAGCAGCGGGTAGCAGGCAAAGGTTACTGTAACGTTTGTCTTTAATTAACGCTTGGCGCAAACGGCATTTGCCATCTACCACATCTACAATATCGTACACTATTCGGTTTTCTAAACCCATAACTACATCTAAGTTACGAAGCCCAATGTCTACGTCTACTAAAACCACACGTTTATCGTTTAAGGCCAAACCTACTCCTAAATTAGCTGTAGTTGTTGTCTTTCCTACCCCGCCCTTTCCGGACGTTATTACATAAACTTCACTCATTAATACTTCCTCCTGTACTCTCTATATAAGCTGAGCTATAAAAATTTGACCATCTTGTATATAAGCATGAGCTGGCTTTTTATTTCTTTTATCTTCTGGGATAACCGTTACTTTATCCGCTATGCGCAATTGCGTTGGCCAAAATACCGAACCTGCAATAAAACAATCTGAATTATTTTCAAATCCTGCATGTACCATACCTTTTAACGCACCCAGTACAATAACGTTGCCGTCTGCTATAATTTCGCTGCCAGGGTTAGCATCACCTAACACCACAACAGAACCATTATAACGGATAAGCTGACCAGATCTAAGTATACCTTTATGGTACATAGTAGGATAAATGCTGCGGGAATCAGAAATATCCGTGAAATCAATAGTATGGGCGCTTATAGCTTCTCCTTTAGGCATAAGCAAGTCTACACTAAAAGGCCTATCAAAAGATGCATCTGATGGCATTCCAATAGCAGTTTCATTTAAAATTATATCCATCAATGCTTGCTCTTCTTTTTCAGATAAATTACGGCCTGTAAAGGATATATTCGATCTTGCTCCTTCAAAAAATTGTTTAGTATTCTTTACTCTGTTTTGCAAATGTTGCTTTAATTGGGTAAATGATATAGATGGATCTAAAGAAATCCTTATCCCATCTTTATGCCCTTTTAATATAACTGCATTATGATGCACTAATTTAGCTCGCATAATTCCCTCTTCTCCTTGTAGTTACACACTTTAAGCGCTTTTACCCAAAAGATCAACGTAATATAGCGTTAGTTGAAACAGGCCTTTCCATAGTCAACTCTGGTCTTAAAAATGCATATATAACATCCCTAGCTACCTGTGTGGCCGAGGCTGGCATTTGCCTGGTTGTTCCAAATGGCAGCATTACGTAAATCGCAATTTGCGGGTCTTCTATGGGGGCAAATCCTCCAAAGCTTTGATGGTCTGGCCTTCCGTCTATTTCTTGTGCTGTACCGGTTTTACCTGCTACACGGATAGGAAAACCGCGAAACTGGGTAGTGGCAGTCCCCCATCCTTCTGTAGTTTGTATCATACCATGATGTATTACATCCCAGGTGCTGTCAGATACAATTATGCCTGTATAGTCCGGCACTGGATTAACTTGATGCAAAATTTCTCCACTGTAACTTGTTATCGTATTTATTAGGGTTAGCGGCAAACGCTCACCCCTATTAGCTATCTGTAAAATATATTTCGCCATCATAGCCGTACTATAGCTATTAACAGACTGCCCGATAGATGTACGAATTGTATCGCCATCTGTCCATCCCCATTGGCTTCTTGGTGCAAACTCGTTTCGGCTCAAATAATTAAACTGTTTACGGGATGGAGAGGCCATAATGTTAGGTGTCAATGTTCTAGTAAAAGTATCTGCTACTTCACCAACCTCAACCCCCGCACGCTCGTTTAATCCAAAAAACTCCATGTAACGATTAAGGGTTTCTATTCGCTGAGTTGTGTTGCTCCCCAAGCGCATTGATGTTTCAAAAAAGAAGTAGTTGCAGGATATAGAAATTGCTTGGCTTACATTTATATTACCATGTCCGCCAGATGCCCAACATCGCGCAGGGGGATGTCCTGCCCTGGTAAAAACAACTCTATCTCTTATCGTAGATGTTGGTGTTAATACGCCTGTTTCTAAGCCTGCCACTGCAGTGATCATCTTAAAGGTAGAACCCGGCGCACGTGCCTCCATAAATGGACGGTTTATCATAGGGTGGGTTGGGTCTAGTGCATTAATGCGGTGATAATACTCTGCATCTACACGATTTGCCAAGCGATTATTATCATAAGAAGGATAAGTAACCGCCGCAAGCACACTGCCTGTACGCACGCATAGTACTACAACAGAGCCGGTAGAAGGGTCTACATTTATCATTTGGGGAGTTAACTCACCCATTTGCAGCTTTTCTATTATAAGATTGTTTGCTGCAAAACGGCCAGATGCAGCCCTCGATCTAAAGTCATTATCATCAGATAATATCTCTAAATCTACCATAGCGGTAAAAAGCATAGCCGGTGTTACTCTGCCTGCATTTATGCCGTCTATAAGAAATTGCCGTATTTGCGGATGATCATTATGATGACTAGTGGCCTCGGGGAAGCGTTCTATCACATAGCCGCGTAGGGCGTATACTGCACTACTTTCCTCTGCCTCCATCACCT
>Ga0123355_10002235_pt1 | contig 27343 bp, 14 predicted proteins | sample TergutEmb28metaG_3_FD_89872 | JGI IMG/M metagenome (GOLD analysis project Ga0123355, IMG submission 89872) | Embiratermes neotenicus P1 segment gut microbial communities from Petit-Saut dam, French Guiana - Emb289 P1 | ecosystem: Host-associated > Arthropoda: Insects > Digestive system > Gut ... | reverse complement strand
CAAATGCATTATGGGGCAATACCGTAAATAACCGCTCCAGATATCTTAATACAACATTAATACAACATCTTGCAGGATTTAACTCAAATAATGCATGGGATGAAGGCTGGCTTATTAATCACTACCACGTGTGGCAGGAACTGATGGTGTACTACGCACCAGCCTTCCCAACAAACTGGCGTACAAACCTAGTGGCCGTAAACAACAGGGTGGCAGGCCACTATATTGGCATAGCCGAAGACGGCATAAGAACCATAGGCGGTGCACATCGCATACGCGTGACCGCGTACGAACGTTATAGGCAGTAGGATATCCACGGGAGTGATTGACATGAAAAATGACCAAAACAGCCACCACAAAACGGACACTAATAACCCAATAGAAAAGAAAAAAGTGCTAATTACTCCCGTAGCATTAAAGCGTGATGAATACGATGATGAGCCTCAGAAAAATGCATCGCGCCGTTGGCTACTTAGGGCAAAAATAAGCGTGATAATTATTGCACTACTTATAGCAATGGCGGCGATTTCTATGCGTAATCTCATTACCTATATATCAAACAACGGAGATAATGACACACAAGAATACACAACCGTAACGGTGCCTAATCTTGTTGATTTAGATATCACACAGGCTATAAGCAGGATGTCTGATTTATCTCTTACGCTTATCATTATCGAAGATGTTTACCGTAGTGATTTGCCAAGCGGCACCGTTCTAGCGCAAAGCATAAACGCCGGATTCGTGGTTGCGCAAAGTACAGTTATAGAAGTGGTTATAAGCTACTGTGGATATGAAGAAACAACAAATGGATGGGGGCCATTTACAACCCCCCGGCCCCACCCACTATACAGTCTACGCCACTTTCAAGAACGTTTCCCACCAATGTCCGGCGGGCACAGTGCCGGGCATCTGCTATATGGTGGACATTTAATCCACGGCTTCCATGGCACAGCATATTCACAGGGTATATTTAACGCTGTGTTCACCACTTCAATAATAGACCACGACCTTATGTCTTATATAGGCGTTGCAGGCCCTTCGGCCAGCATATTCAGCACAACCACAGCCGGGATGATGGGCCAGTACGGCATAGCAACCTTCGAGATTGACCACGCAAACCGGCGCATAATCATCACCCAAGTAGAAACTGCATACTGGCATGACGGCCACCCACTAACCCTAGACGATATACTGTTTGCGCACGAGGTCATAGGCCACCCGGATTATGTGGATGCCGGGGGGCGGTTCTTTGGTTTCCACCAGCAGGCAATCACAGGCATGATGGCATACAACATGGGTGAAGCGGACTATATTTCCGGTATGGTGCTATCATATGACCGCCGTAAACTTACCATCTATTTCGATGAGCTTTTGCCGTCAATTCTATACAATGGCGTATGGGGTATCCCATACCCGCGGCATATTTTTGGCTATTTGCCAATCACGGCTCACTCACAGGATTATCATTCCCGTATAAGGCCGATAGGCTGGGGGCCTTTTATAGCAGAGCGTATAGTGCTGGGTGAGAGCATTTATGCCGTAGCCAATGAAAATTTCTGGCTTGGCAGGCCCTATCTTGATAGCGTAACAACAAAAATCGTACAGCCTGAAATGATTCCGTACATGATGCTTGCCGGTGAATTAGATATCGTTGGCTTTCCATTACAGTACTATCACGATATCCCTAACCCAGATAATTTTATTTACCTGGGCAATATGAGTAGATTCTACAACTATGTAGCCTTTAACCTGGGAGATTGGAACCCCATAACAAACAGCATAGACCTACACGAAAACCCAAGAATGAGCCGAACCCTACGCCGTGCAATGGCCTATGCCAGTAACGAGAGCCTACTTACAGATGGGTTGTTTGGTGGCTTGCGCATTCCTGCTACGGTATTTATACCGCCGTCACACCCGGTTTTCATGCATCCATTGCTTACGGGCTTCCCATATGACCCAGAGATTGCAATGCAAATACTGGACGAGTCTGGCTACATGGTTGGCGATAACGGCTGGCGTACCTTCCCAGACGGTAGCGAACTGGTAATACACTTTGTAATTTCTGGTGAAGATGACCTGCCACAGATAATGGTAGCAAACCACTACACCGATGCATGGAATAGCATTGGCCTTAATGTAAACATCCTGTGGGTAGATTGGTACGAGAAGCAGGCCAATATGTTTCAAACCGATAACTGGGATTGGGATGTAACCACCGCCGCATGGAATGTAGGCTCAAACCCTAACCCAAACATCTTATGGGGCAATACCGTACACAACCGCTCTAGGTACCTAAACCCGAAGTTGATAGAGTATCTATCGGGTTTCGATTCACATAACGCATGGGATTTAGATTGGCTTATGAACCACTATCATGCATGGCAAGAGCTAATGTTCTACTATGTACCGGCTTTTCCAACAAACTGGCGCGTAAACCTAGTGGCAGTTAACAACAGGGTGGAAAACTATTATATTGGCATAACCGATGACGGCATAAGAACCACAGGCGGCGCACACCGCATACGCATAACCGCAATCGAGCGTTATAGGTCATAAACAAAACCAAACACGAAAGTGAGCGAACCATGAGCACAAACCGCTACAAATCCTACGAACCCCTATTCTCCAACTGGCATATAACAAGCACCCTAGGCAACGGCAGTTACGGCACAGTATACGAAATAACCCGCCAGGACTTCGGCGTAACCTACAAATCCGCCCTAAAAGCTATAACCATCCCCCAAAACCCAGGCGAGCTAGAAAGCGTGTACGCCGAAAACACAGGCGAGGCCAGTGTAACCGCCTACTTCCGCAAAAAGGTAGAGGGGGTTGTAGGCGAGATTGTTCTAATGTCCAAGCTAAAGGGCAACAGCAACATAGTAAGCTACGAGGACCATACAGTAATCCAGCACGCCGAAGGCATAGGCTGGGATATCCTAATAAGGATGGAACTCTTGACCCCGTTAATGAAACATATCCATAACATAACCATCACCCAAAACGAGGTCATAAAAATAGGCATACACATATGCAAGGCCCTGGAACTATGCCAAATGCAAAATATAATCCACCGAGACATTAAACCCGAAAACATCTTTATTGCAGGTAGCGGGGAGTACAAGCTTGGCGACTTTGGTATTTCCCGCATGATAGAAAGAACAACCGGCGTGCTTTCCCAAAGGGGAACCTTCGCCTACATAGCCCCGGAGGTCTTAAGCGGTAAGCCCTACGGGGCATCTGTGGATATATACTCCCTTGGGATAGTGATGTACTGGATGCTTAACAAATATAGAACGCCGTTTCTGCCAAGCCACCCGACCCAAATATCCCCAAACGATAGGGAGGTAGCCTTCCAAAAGCGCATAAGCGGCGCGGTAATCCCGCCACCAAGTATGGCAGACGCACACCTGGCCAATATAGTGCTAAAAATGTGCGCCTATGACCTAAATATGCGGTATGCCTCCGTAACACATGTGCGTGCGGATTTAGAAGCACTTTACACCGCAAATGAAGCGCAGGTCATGGCATATAGAAGAAATGCCGAAGCTAACATGCCGCATGCGTACGAACGTAGTATATCCAAGACGGTACCGTTACATTCGATATTCAAGACTAGCGACACGGAAAGCACCCCTCCGCAACCGGGAATAAACATGACTGACCCAATAGTTCACATCCCCTACGATATGACAACCCCAATGCCCCACAACCCACATGCCCACCACGAAAACCAATACAGCACACCACAGCAACAATTAGGCCACAACGGACACCCACCAACCCAGCCCACAGGCCCACACGCCTACCTCCCACCCAAACCCAAGCCAAAAGGCTGGCCCACATGGGTAAAGCTTGGCATGACGCTAATAACGATTGGGCTAATAGCATTTGGTGTACTTTATCTGCTAAATAACACAGACCTACTACCCACCACCCAGCCAGTAGGAATCCTCAACGGGCCACAAGATGAAACCCCCGCAATTTCCAATATAGTAAGAAGCGGCACAGTCGTAACCCACATAATCATAAGAGGAGAACACCACAGCACAACCCTGGCAGAGCTTCACATAAACGACCTATACCTATCCAACGAAGAAATCGCCCCACTAAGATACATGACCAACCTAACCACCCTAAACATATCCAGCAGTCAACTAAGCGATTTAACCCCGCTAACATACCTAACAACCCTAAACTACCTACACCTAGGCAACAATCAAATAAGCGACTTAACCCCCCTAAGAAACCTAACCGCCCTAACAAGGCTGGACTTATACAACAACCATATAACCGATATATCCACGCTATCCGCACTAACAAACCTAACCATGCTAGACCTACGTGGCAATCACATAGCAAGCCTAACACCCCTAGCCGAACTAACCAACACAGAAGGCATATGGATAGGCCCCTATGCCATGCCAAATGGCGATATCTTCATAGGCCAGTGGCATAACAATAACCCAAACGGCCACGGCAATATAACCCGCCCAAACGGTGACTGGTTCGAAGGCATACTACAGGGCGGTATCTGGCGATACGGGCGCGGCAGGCACACCTGGCCAGACGGAAGCAGTTTCTACGGCCACTGGATGGAAAACCAATACGGAGTAGTGCGCTACGGCACACACACTTTCGCAGACGGAACAACCCAATCCGGTTGGTTTGACGGATATATAGGATAAAAGCGGCTATACCGCTTTGCTGGCGGATACAAGTGGAAACTGCAAAGCAGTTTCCTACAGGTATAAAAAGCGGCCATGCCGCATTCAACCCGGGAGGAAGCTTACATGAGCATAGAAAGATACAAATCCTACGAGCCGCTATTCGGCAACTGGTATATAAATGGCATACTTGGCGCAGGCAGTTACGGCACGGTATACGAAATTCAGCGCCACGACATGAGCGGCGTATACAGTGCCGCCCTAAAGGCCATAACCATACCCCAGCACCCAGGCGAGGTAGAAAGCATGTGGGCCGAGGGCATGAACATGGGAAGTATAACATCCTACTTCCACCAGATGGTAGAGGAGGTAGTAAGCGAGGTTGTGCTAATGTCCAGGCTAAAGGGTAACAGCAACATAGTAAGCTACGAGGACCATACCGTAATAAAGCACGACCACGGGGTAGGCTGGGATATCCTAATGCGGATGGAGCTACTAACACCGCTAATTAAACATGTAAGCACCGTAAGCATTTCGAGAAACGAGGCAATAAGGTTCGGCATACATATATGCAGGGCCTTAGAGCTATGTCAGCGGTACAATATCATCCACAGAGACATAAAACCGGAAAACATATTCATATCCGAAAGCGGCGAGTATAAGCTGGGCGACTTTGGCATATCCCGCACAATAGAAAGAACCACCGGTGTGCTGTCTCAAAGGGGAACCTTTACATACATGGCACCGGAGGTATATAACGGCCGGGCATATGGCCCCTCTGTGGATATTTACTCTCTAGGTATTGTTATGTACTGGCTACTAAACGAAAACAGAGCACCGTTTTTACCAAACTATCCCGAGCAAATTACCCCAAGGGATAGAGAAAATGCCTTTATGTGGCGAATGAGAGGCGAGACACTGCCCCCACCGATAATGGCGGATAGAGAGCTGGCAGAGATAGTACTAAAAATGTGCGCCCATGATAGAAATGAACGGTACGAATCGCTGGCACAACTAAGGGCCGATTTGGAGTCCGTCTACTACTATGGCCAAGGCGAACTAACCCCACCGCGCCAATACAGGCAAAGTGAAGCCACACCCCCGAGCCAATACTGGCAAAGCGAATCACCACCCCGCCAAAATAAGCAAAGCGAAAGACCTTCCCCTCGTCATTGCGAGCAAAGCGAAGCAATCCAGGAAGAAGATAAGGGTTATCGCCAATCTCAGGTTGCGGCGGCCACGCCTCAACGCATTTATGGTGACGGAAGTGGTGCATATGCAGAAACAACACCACTATCGTCATTATTCGCAGATGCAGATATCCACACGCCAACCAAACCCCCAATATACGCACAACACACTACCCCTCCTAGGGCCGGCACCCCCTCCCAAGCAACCCCCGTGTATCCAGAGCCAACACCTTCAAGGGCAACAACACCCCCATCATACGAACGCACGCCCCTCCCGCCACACCAACCCTACGAACGCACACTCACCCCACCACCGACACCCCACCACCACGAACGCTCAACACCTCCAGCATCCCCCTCACAGCGCGTACCCTTCAACAGAGGCACCCCCAACAAAAAAAACCATGGCATATCCATATGGTCCATACCCACTTGGGCAAAAATAGGCGCAGGCATAGCCGCACTACTAATTATAGTAATAGCCGCAATGCTTCTGCTATCCAACAGAGGCACAAACGATACCCCCTTAGGCCCAACCGGCACCGCGCACACCTCAGACCCAACCCAGCAAGAAAACAACGAATACACCCCATCCTACGAAGTAGGCGCGTCCTACGACAACGGCCCAGCCCACAACAACGAACCCCACGACCCAGGCCAGACCCAAGTAACCTATATCACTATCCATGGCGAAACCTTCAGCACCTCATTAACAGAGCTACTACTGACAGACAACCTAACAAATGCAGACATAGCCCCCCTAAGATACATGACAAACCTAACCGAGCTAAGCCTAAGCGGTAGCCAAATAAGCGACCTAACCCCACTATCAAGCCTAACAAACCTAACCTCCCTAACCATAGCATTCACCCAAGCCAGCAACCTATCTCCACTGTCAAGCCTATCAAACCTAACCACCTTAATCCTAGAGGACAACCAAATAAGCGACATAGGCCCACTGGCAAACCTAACCGCATTAGACCTGCTAATGCTACCAAACAACCATATAAGCGATATATCATCAATATCAAACCTAACAAACCTAACCATCCTAGAACTATCCGCAAACCAAATAGTTGATATATCGCCACTGGCAAACCTAACATACCTAAGCATGCTGTTCATCAACGAAAACCACATAAGCAATGTAACGCCACTGGCAAACCTGCCGCACCTATTCGCAGTACAAATATGGGGTAATCCAGCCTACGACTTCTCAGCTTTACAACACCTATTCTCCTTAGAAACCGAGCAACCCCCACCCCCGGCACACACAGTTCACACAGTAGAAAGCGGCCAAACACTGCAAGATATAGCCTATATCCACTTCGGCAGTCGCGACCAATTCTTCATAACATTAATAATGGCCGCCAACTACCTAGAAAGCTACGCCGACATATTCCCAGGCATGGAGCTAGCCATCCCCATACAAGATTAAACAGATGCGGAGGTCACGACAATGAGCATAGAAAGATACAAAACCCACGAGCCGCTATTCGGCAACTGGCACATCCAAGAAACCCTAGGAAATGGCAGTTACGGCACCGTTTACAAAATAAAACGCCACGACTACGGCGTGACCTACGAAGCCGCCCTAAAAGCCATAACCATCCCACAAAGCCAAAGCGAGGTAGAAAGCATAGGTGCCGAGGGCATGGACGATGGAAGCATAACCGCCTACTTCCGCCAAATGGTAGAAGAAGTAGTGGGCGAGATAGCCCTAATGTCCAAGCTAAAAGGCAACAGCAACATAGTAAGCTACGAAGACCATACCGTAATCCCACACGCAGGCACTGTTGGCTGGGATATCCTAATAAGAATGGAATTACTAACCCCGCTAATAAAACACGTGCGCAACACCCCCATTGCGCAAAACGAGGTAATAAAACTAGGCATACACCTATGCAAAGCCCTAGAGTTGTGCCAAAAGCACAATATAATCCACCGGGATATTAAGCCGGAAAACATCTTCGTATCCGATAACGGCGAGTATAAGCTTGGCGACTTTGGTATTTCGCGCACAATAGAAAAAACCACCGGCGTGCTATCCCAGCGGGGAACGTTCACATATATCGCGCCAGAGGTTTTCCATGGTAAGCCATATGGATCGTCTGTAGATATATATTCCCTTGGGATTGTTATGTACTGGTTGCTCAACGAAAAGCGAACCCCGCTACTGCCAAGTTACCCACAGCCCATAACCCCGAAGGATAGGGAAATGGCTTTTATAAAGCGGATAAGCGGCGAAGCTTTGCCCCCGCCAAGTATGGCAGATGCGCGGCTGGCAGAAATTGTGCTAAAAATGTGCGCGTACGAACGCAAGGATAGATACGACTCCCTGGCACTGCTTCGTGCAGACTTGGAAGCCATATTGCATACAGAAGATGCGGCGAAAGCCGTCACCTCGTATGAACAGGCCGCTCCGCTTAGAGTTGGGTCTATAAATGAAATCCATGATGAAGAAAAATCTCAGCCCGCCGTGGCAGAAGGCGAAGCCCACCCCACCATGGCAGAAGGCGAAGCCCGCCCCGCCGAAGCAGGAGGCGAAGCCCACCCCACCAAAGCAGGAGGCGAAGCCCCACCCACCAAAGCGAAAGGTAAACCCCGCTTCGTCATTGCGAGGAGCAAAGCGACGAAGCAATCCAGTAATCAGAAGCCCTGGATTGCTTCGGCTACGCCTCGCAATGACGGAGCTGATGCATACCGCGCAGACGATACTGACACATTCCCCAAAAACGAACTTCCCAATAAGATGATGCCACTAGGCACAAGCGACAAAACAGTGGCTCTATCCTCACTGTTTGCCAACATAGATACCACCCCCACAGATGACAGCCCACCGCCAACAACCACCCACCCACACGATGCCCCACCCAACCCATCACGCGAAGAAATGATAGAAATGGCAAAGCAACTAGCCGAGCTAGTAAAAGCCGATAAGCCTAACAATGAGATGGTAGCCATAGCGCAAGAGTTAGCGGAGCTAGTGAAAGGCACCCCTCAAGATACAGAGGAAAAATCAGAAGCCCCGTCTGCATCGGAGGGAGTGGAGAGAGTATCGAAACATGAACCAGAGCATATACCAGTTTATGACGCAACTGCTTCCGTGCCTTATGTAAGTAGCCAAGAAAATGAAATCATAGTTGAAGCCCCTATTAACCCTAAGTTAGCCGTTGCATTGAGGCATTTAACTGTTCTAATCATGTGCACTATTGGCTTAGCTGTTGTTTCATATGTTTTAAGTAGCAATTTGTCATGGTTTGTGTGGGACTTGTCTCATAGTCTAGCATCTGTAATTGCAGGAACGCTTCTATTTTGTTATACAACTAAGAGGCTTGGTAATAAAGCCATCAGCGTAGCGTTATATATTTTAGCTTTCGCAATGCTAGCCGGAACTGTAGTATTTGGGAGTATTACTATATTTTCGTGGAGGTTCCTAGGCCATGTAGATGCAATAGCCTATGTTTTTTTTGCGTTTTCAGCCCCATTTGCATATATTTCATTTGTTTGTACTAAATCACATAAAACAAGACTGCCTGCCTTGGTAGTGGCGTGTTTAGTGCTTATTTATATAGTATTTTATATGAGCTACTATGCATTTTCATCATGGTACGGCAGGTTACACCTACATGAATTTTTCATGATTTTAGTGGATTTGCTTATCATTATTTGGATACTGCTATGGTTTATAGACCAATATCTTCGTTCCCGTTCAAAAGACAGATAAACGTATACGGAGGCCAAGCCCATGAACACAGAAAAATACAAACCCCACGAGCCCCTATTCGGCAACTGGCATATAAAAGAAGCCCTAGGCGCGGGAAACTACGGCACGGTATTCGAAATAACCCGTCAAGATTTTGACGAAACCTACAAAGCCGCCCTAAAAGCCATAACCATCCCCCAAACCCCGGGCGAGGTAGAAAGCATCCGCGCAGATGGCATGGACGAAGGAAGCGTAACCGCCTACTTCCGCCAGATGGTAAAGGAAGTAGTAGGCGAGATAGTGCTAATGTCCAAGCTAAAAGGCAATAGCAACATAGTAAGCTACGAAGACCATACCGTAATCCCGCATGCAGACGGCCTGGGCTGGGATATTCTAATACGCATGGAGTTACTAACCCCGCTAATAAGGCATATCCGCAACACGCCCATAACCCAAAACGAGGTAGTAAAGCTAGGCATCCACATATGCCGGGCCTTAGAACTATGCCAAAAACACAGCATAATACACCGCGATATTAAGCCGGAAAACATATTCATATCCGAAAACGGGGAGTACAAGCTAGGTGACTTTGGCATATCGCGCACAATAGAAAAAACCACCGGCGTGCTATCCCAGCGTGGAACGTTCACATACATGGCACCGGAGGTTTTTAGCGGTAAGCCCTATGGCTCGTGTGTAGATATCTACTCGCTGGGTGTGGTCATGTACTGGCTGTTAAACGAAAATCGCGCCCCGTTTTTACCTGCGTACCCACAGCCCATAGCCCCACGCGATAGGGAAATGGCCTTTATTAGGCGCATAGGCGGCGAGGATATACCCCCGCCAAGCCAGGCAGATGTACGCCTGGGTGAAATTGTGCTAAAGATGTGCGCCTACGACCAACTAAAGCGGTACGACTCCCTGGCACTTTTGCGTGCAGACTTGGAAACGATACTGCATACCGATGATACAGCCACCTCTGTAGAAACCAAGCCCGATGAAGCCGAGGCGCACTTGAAACGAAACGACTATATGCAGGCAGGTGTTGTAGCCCCGCATAACGAGGCCAAGCAACCTGCATTTACCCATAAAAATGAAAAAACCGTAGCACTGTCATCGTTGTTTGATAGCCGTAGCGAAACAGGTACGGTTAATATCATGCCTCACGTAGCCGACACCCCGCACGAGGAGCCAACCAACCCCCCGCACGAAGGGCCAACCAGCCCATCGCGTATGGAGATGATTGCAATGGCAAGGCAGTTAGCGGAACTGGCGGAGGCCGGTACACCGCAGGAAGATGTGGTCGCGTTTGCACAGGAGCTTGCGGCGATGGCGAAAGGTGTAACGCCACATGCTAAGGCCACACAGGATGGGAAGCCGATACTGGATAATGGGTCAAAACCGGAGCATAAACCAGGGTATGGGTATCATGCTCCAGTGCCGCAGAATGCTTCTCACAAGTATGCCGTTATGGATGATACCCGCATTTCCTCCAGGCTTACCCTAGCGATGAAGGTTCTTTCTATAATTATTACATGTGCCTTCGGTTTAGCTACGTATTTTATGGTTTATGAGGCTATGTGGTACGACGGATATCCCCTTATAACTATAGCAGGCATGTTACTGGGTGTCCTTCTATTATGCAGCTCACTTAAGTTTATCCACAAAACAATTATCGGCATGGCATTTTATTTATTGTCTATAAGCGTTTTGCTTGGATTTAGTATTTTTGTGTTCGAGGCTCGCGTTTTCAGCCCTATTTTTTTTGTGCCATGGCCATTAATAACTCTTATTTTTCCCATCTATATTGGTACAGCTAATGTGGCATCTATAAGAACAAGATTCCCTGTTGTGCTAGGTGCAAGCATCGCGCTCATGCTTTTACTGCTTTATTTTTCTTTCGTTAGTTTTGTAGTCATTGTTGAAAATTGGTGGGCTTTCGATGCAAATGACATCATACATGTGTTTTCACTGCTTGGTATTGGATTATTTTTAATATGGATGATTTTGTGGTTTATTAAACAAGGCATCTATTCCCGCACAAACCCCAAATAACCCCACCCGGAGGTCAATCTCATGAGTATAGAAAAATACAAAGCCCACGAACCCCTATTCGGCAACTGGCACATAGTAGACACTTTGGGCGCGGGCAGTTACGGCACGGTATTTGAAATAACCCGCCATGACTTTGGCACAACCTACAAGGCCGCGCTAAAAGCCATAACCATCCCCCAAAGCAAAAGCGAGGTAGATAGCATACTGGCAGACGGTATGGAAGAAGACAGCGTAACGGCCTACTTCCGCCAGATGGTAGAGGAGGTTGTGGGCGAGGTTGTGCTAATGTCTAAGCTAACCGGCAACAGCCATATCGTAAGCTATGCAGACCATACGGTTATCCCGCACAAAAGCGGCATAGGCTGGGATATCCTTATACGCATGGAACTACTTACCCCGCTGGTACAGCATGTGCGCAAGGCAAGCATCACCCCAAACGAGGTAGTAAAGCTGGGCCTGCACATATGCCGGGCTTTGGAGCTGTGCCAAAAGCACAACATAATCCACCGGGATATAAAGCCGGAAAATATATTTATTAACGATAACGGCGAGTATAAGCTTGGCGACTTTGGCATTTCCCGCACAATAGAAAAGACTACCGGTGTGCTTTCACAACGGGGTACGTTTACCTATATGGCACCGGAGGTATTTAACGGTAAGCCTTATGGGTCGTCTGTTGATATTTACTCGCTGGGTGTTGTTATGTACTGGCTTTTGAACCAGAACCGTGCGCCGTTTTTACCTGCCTTTCCACAGCCTATTACGCCTAAGGATAGGGAAATGGCCTTTATTAGGCGCATTGGCGGTAGGGAGGCTATCCCGCCGCCAAGTATGGCGGATGTGCGGCTGGCTGAAATTGTGCTAAAGATGTGCGCTTATGAACGGGATAAGCGGTATGATTCGCTTGCACTTTTGCGGGCGGATTTGGAGGCGATTTTGCATGTAGATGATATGCCGGTGGTTTCCACTTCCGTACTTCGGCCCGACTCTGACGACGGTGTCGCATTTCGAAATATCACCGGCGGCGGTGCTAGTGACAACGAGAAAACGGTCGCACTCTCATCACTATTTACCATGCCAGATGCCGATGTGCAAAAGAATACAACCACCCCGTTGCTAAAAAAGGCAGAGGCCCCGCCGAAAGCAGAAGCCCCGCCAAAAACAAATGTAAGCGAGTCAACAACTTCAACGCCGTATGCTCCCCCCATCAACAAACCACCTTCACATAAAAAATATATGAGACCGTACCAGGAAGATGAATCTACCAAACCGGACACCCATGGCCACGCTAAAAAGTTCGTAGAGCTTGCGATAGGCTTGGCGGTGATAGCCATTCTGGTAATTATTCTAATTATTGTGCAGGTTAGTTAGCAACCAAACCCGCCGCAATAAGCACAAACTTGTTTGATATGGTAGGATAAGATAAGCTAGAAACATGACACCCGGTTTTGATGATTGGGCCAAAAGTGTTACCCACATAGGAGGTTCTGAAAATGCAAAAATTCTGTATGGGTTGTATGTGCCAATATGACCAGGGCTTAAGCATATGCCCTAATTGCGGCTATATAGAAAACATGAAAACAGCCGAGGCCCTTCATATAGAGCCGGGCAGTATCCTCCTAGAGCGTTATATAGTTGGCCGTGCGCTTGGCTTTGGCGGGTTTGGGGTTACGTATATCGGCTGGGATGCGGTGTTAGAGCAACGTGTTGCCATAAAAGAATACCTCCCAAGCGAGTTTGCGACCCGCATACCCGGCCAGTCGCAAATTACCGTTTTCACAGGCGATAAGGCCGAGCAGTTTAACTACGGGCTTCAAAAATTTATAGAAGAAGCCCGACGGCTTGCCCAGTTTCATAAAGAAGACGGCATTGTACGCATTTTCGACAGCTTTGAGTCAAACAACACAGCATATATAGTAATGGAGTACCTACAGGGCGAAACCCTGGCCGGGTACCTTAAACGTGAGAAAATTATGCCTGTAGATAAGGCAATTACACTACTTTTGCCTGTTATCCGCTCGCTTGAAGCGGTTAATTCACAGGGGGTAATACATAGGGATATCGCCCCGGATAATATATTTTTAACTGATGATGGCAGGGTCAAGCTTATAGATTTTGGTGCCGCAAGATATGCTACAACAGATTTTAGCCGTAGCCTTACGGTTATAATTAAGCCCGGCTATTCGCCGGAAGAGCAATATCGTAGCCGGGGCGACCAGGGTAGTTACACAGATGTTTATGCCATAAGCGCAACCCTGTACCGTATGGTGACAGGCATAACCCCGCCGGATGCTTTGGAACGCCGGGCGTTTTTTGAGAATATGAAGAAGGACATACTTAAGCCGCCCAATAAGCTTGTGAGAGGTTTAACAGTAAACCAGGAAACGGCGATACTTAATGCACTTAACGTACAAGTAGATGACCGCACGCCAGACATGGCAACTTTCGCAAAAGAGTTAACCACCAGTGAATCCGAAAAAGTAACCCGTTTATATGGAAAAATTAAAAAGATAGACGTACTACGCTGGCCACTATGGGCAAAGATAGGCGCACCGGCGGCTATGTTACTGGTTGTGGCCGTTGGCATTCTGTTGGCTCTTGGGTTTTTTAACAGCGGTATGGCTTTGCAAGAGAACATTATTATTGCGCCTGGGATGTCGCGGGTGCCTTCGGTTATAAATGACGATGTATACCAGGCAGAAGAGCGGCTAACTATTGCCATGCTTCAATTTATAGTGGGCGGCAGGGATTATTCAGACGTTGTGCAACCTAGCTTAGTTCTTACCCAGAATATAAATGCCGGTACTGTGGTTATTTACAATACTATTGTTGAGGTCTTAATAAGTGCCGCTTGGCAAGAGATTGTTGCCGGTATTGTGCCGGATGTGCGGTTTATGACAGAAGAAGAAGCCGGACTGCTTATAATTGAGGCTGGCTTAGCCATAGAGGCAACCCATGAATACAGCGATACCGTTGCATACGGGCTGGTTATTTCGCAGGACCCTGCTATGGGAACCGTATTGGAGATTGGGGAGCCTGTTACTATTGTTGTAAGCAAAGGTAGCCCGGCTTTCGCAATGCCGGATGTTGTGGGGATGGATGCGGGTAATGCCAGGGATGTACTTGTGGCTAGTGGGCTGGTAGCGTCTGTTAGTTATGAAAATGACGATACCGTACCGGAAGGTACGGTTGTGTGGCAAGACATAGCCCCGGATACGCTGGTTAATCGCGGGGATACAATATCTATTGTCGTATCCAGTGGCCGGGAACTTATTCCAGTGGCGGATATCACTGGCATAACACAAGCCGATGCCGCAGATACACTAAGGGCGCAAGGGTTTGAGGTTGTAATCAGTGAAGCGGCAAGCGATACAGTGGGTGCCGGTTATGTAGTTTCTCAGCTCCCCACAGCAGGGGCTTCGCTTGTTGAAGGCGTGCGGGTTGTTATAACTGTAAGCACCGGGCCTGTGGCAGTGCCGGAGGTACCGGCTGGGGTTACACCTGTGGCCACGCCAACGCCCGTGCCAACACCGTCACCCGCGCCTGTATCAACGCCTGCACCAACAATAAATGGCAGGTTGCCAGCACCTCAAAACTTGGCATGGGGGTTAAACTTTGCCTTGGATTTTGATGGTGTGCCTCAAGCAGAGGGTTCATATCGTGTACGCATATTTAGGGATGGCGTTGAAGTATTTAATGGCCCCAACAATCAAGGGATGTACCGCCCGCGTGTGAGCTTGTTTGTATATGCCACAGAAATTAATGAAAGCGGAACATATCAGTTTGCCATTTCAGCAGTGTACGATAATCGCTATGACCACCCAAACAATAGCGCATGGGCGTACTCCCCAACAATTGTGTACACAAGGCCGACACAATCATTGGGAGCACCCACAAACCTAAGATGGGAATCTAGGGCCAGTGGGTACTACGCTGTATGGGATATGCCGCATAACGCAACGAATAACGACTTTTTCCGCGTGTACACATATGTCACTGCGGCGGATGGAACCAGCCAAAGGGGAGGGGGTCTAACATCACAAACCACTAGCCGCGTTATACCTCGTGTACAAGATGGCATGTACTTTAGGGTCCGCCCCATAAGCCGTAGGCTGGAGGTTGTTGCCAATGGTGTGCCATCAGCGCCAAGTCCTAGATTACAGTTGGGAGACACCACGGGTACGCCAGCACCCGCAAGGTCAGCACGGGCGGCATGGCTGGAGCTTACTGGGTTTGTGGGTGTACCGTATCGGCAGTTTCCTATTAATGAAATACCGGGTATCCACCAGGGTGCACTCGCAATGTTTGAGTATGGACCCATATCTGCGGATGATACCCAAGAGGTGAATCAGCGTTTTGGATTGGCAGGAAGCTCGTGGCTTTATCGTAATATCCGCACTCCGGACGAGGAGGCAACAGGGTTTAGAGTTATGAATGTGGCCACAGATTATGACCTACACTATTTGGTGACGCTGGACGGGATGGTTTATGCGGCCGAGTTTTCGTATGAGAGTTTGCAAAGCTTATGGGGTTTTGCGAATCATGAGGCTACTATAGCCGATGTTCTTCGGGCATTTGCAACGGATTATCAAGACATTGAAGTGTTTATAGATAATCTACCCGCCACGCTTAACGAGACGGTTTATATCTTCAACCATTCAAGTAATTTCTACGGTAGGGTGGTGTCTAATGGGCTGCGTATTGAGTATAGATTTGGCACATATGGTAGGCTTACATTCCGGTTTGATGATAATTCGCGTTTAACTCATTGGTCTTCTATTGTGATGTTTACCTAACTTGCATATAGCTACAGTTTGTAAGATAATAAAAAAGTCTAAAAAGCAACAAAACCAGGAGGACACGATCATGAACAAATTCTGCATGGGATGCATGACCCAATACGAAAACCACCAAAACATCTGCCCAGCCTGCGGCTACATCGAGGGCACAAAACCAAAAGAGGCCCTACACATGGAGCCGGGCAGTATCCTATACGAACGCTACATAGTAGGCCAATCCCTAGGCTTCGGCGGCTTTGGCGTAACATATATAGGCTGGGATGCGCTACTGGAGCAAAAGGTAGCCATAAAAGAATACCTACCAAGCGAGTTTGCAACCCGCGTACCCGGCAACAGCCAAATAACCGTGTATAGCGGCGACAAATACGAACAATTCAGCATAGGACTTACCAGGTTTATAGACGAGGCCCAGCGTCTGGCCAAGTTTCACCAAGAAGAAGGCGTAGTACGCATATTCGACAGCTTCGAGGACAATAACACCGCCTATATAATAATGGAGTACCTGCAAGGCGAAACCCTTGCCCAGTACCTAAAGCGCGAAACCAAAATGCCCGCAGATAAGGCCATAGCCATACTAATGCCGGTAATAAAATCCCTGCAAATGGTCAACGCCCGCGGCATCTTGCACCGCGATATTGCCCCAGATAATATATTCCTAACAAGCGACGGCAACATAAAGCTGATAGACTTTGGCGCGGCCCGCTTCGCTACAACTTCCCATAGCCGTAGCCTAACGGTAATAATAAAGCCCGGCTACTCCCCAGAAGAGCAATACCGCAGCCGAGGCGACCAAGGCGCACACACAGATGTATACGCCATAGGCGCAACCCTATACCGCATGGTAACAGGCCAAGCCCCACCAGATGCAATGGAACGCCGCGCATTCTTCGAAGGCAAGCAAAAGGATATTCTTAAACCCATAAGAAAATTTACAAACGAAATAACCGATAACCAAGAAACAGCCATACTTAACGCCCTAAACGTACGCATAGAGGACAGAACACCGAACATGGTAGTCTTAGCCCAAGAGCTTACAACAGTAGAGCCCGAAAAAGTAAAACGCCTTTACGGCAAAATAAAAAGGATAGACGTGCTTAAATGGCCCTTATGGGCAAGAATAAGTGCCCCCGCCGCAATGCTTGCGCTGTTTGTGGTAAGCGCGTTGTTTGCCTTTGGGGTAATAGGCTTTGCACAAGATTTGCAAACCGCAATAGATATCCCAGACGGGATGTCCAGGGTGCCGTCAATTGTAAACAATGATATGCAGCAGGCAAGCGAACGGCTATACGCAGTAACGCTACAGTACTCCATAGTAGGCAGAAGCTACTCCGAACAAGTACCGGCCAACCTGGTACTTACCCAAAACATAAATGCCGGTTTGATTGTTGAAAGCAACACAATCATAGACCTAACCATAAGTAGCGGCGCAGAAATGGAAACAGTGCCTGATGTAACGGGCTTAAACATAGAAGATGCACAAAGGCTACTTACAGAAGCGGGCTTTGCGGTGCTGGTTATTAACGAGTACAGCGATATTTTTGCCGTAGACTCTGTAATTTACCAGGATGTGGCGGCGGGCGTTAGCTTAGCGATAGGCTCGCCCATAACGCTTACGGTGTCGCAGGGCATAAACCCGTACGAAGCGGGCGAACAGCGGCTTTCTACCATACCGGACTTGGTGGGTATGTCAATTGACAGCGCACTTTTAGCCGCCGGGGAAGCCGGTTTTATGGTGGCCGTACGGTCGCGGGAGTATAGCTACCAATTCGACATGGATATTGTTATGTTCCAAGACCTACAGCCGGGAACTGAAGTCATGAGCGGAAACACGATAGAAATTATAGTGTCGCTTGGTGTACAGATTATAACCGTGCCGGAACTTCAGTTTAGGCCGGAAGGTGAGGCCGCACAATTATTAGAGAATTTGGGTTTAATCGTGAACATAACCCACGCATACAGCGAAACAGTCGCAAGCGGGCTGGTAATTTCCCAAACGCCCCCGCCCGGTACGACAGTGGAGCCAGGGGATGTTGTGAACATAGTGGTAAGCGCAGGCGGCGAGTCCTTTGCCATGCCAAATGTTGTGGGCATGACAGAGGCTGTGGCAACATCTACCATTACCAGCAGGGGGCTGTCTGTAGCCGTTGAATTTGAAAGGAACGATAATGTACCCGAGGGTAATGTAATTAGGCAAAGCATCGCCTCCGGTACTATGGTTAGCCGTGGGCGCAGGGTTACCATTACCGTATCCAGCGGGCAAAACTTGATACAGGTGGCAAACGTTGTGGGCCGCCCGCAATCAGAGGCAGGTAATACACTTAGGGGCCAGGGCTTTAATGTCACGGTTAGCGAGGCCGCCAGTGAAACCGTGGCACAGGGTATTGTTATTTCCCAATCCCTTACCGCCGGTTCTTCGCAGGTTAGCGGTGCTAATATTATTATCACCGTAAGCACGGGTGTGCCTATGGCAGATGTGCCAAATGTTGTGGGAAGGACGCAGTCTGCCGCTGAAAGCACGCTTAGGAATGCCGGGTTTACTGTTACCGTAACCAGTGCGGTAAGCGCTACGGTGCCTTCTGGCAGTGTGGTTTCCCAAACGCCTACCGGTGGTAGTGCCGCCAGGGGTTCTGCGGTGGCTATTGTTGTCAGCACCGGGCCGGAAAATGTAAGTGTTGCAAACGTGGTAGGCAACAGCCGGGCCAATGCCGAGAGTGCCTTGCGCGGCCAGGGGCTTACCGTTACTGTGGTGGAGGTTTTCCATGAAACAGTGGCTAGGGGTAATGTTATTTCGCAAACACCAGTGGCGGGTACAAGCGTTGCACCGGGTAGCGCGGTTACTATAAATGTTAGCCGTGGCAATGATACGGTATCCAGCATTGCCATAAGGACTACCCCGTCAAGGACGGTTTACAACGTAGGCGATACGCTTAATACCGCCGGGCTTTCACTTGATGTTACATGGGCAAGCGGCGATAGGACTGTTGTTACAAGTGGCTTTACCGCAACGCCTACTGTGCTTAGTACCCAGGGTACGCAGGTTATTACCGTTAGCTTTGGCGGCAGGAATGCTACGTTTAGTGTTACTGTAAATGTTGCGCATATCCCGGTAACCAATATAACAGACGTGCCAACGACGGCTACTGCCAGAACGCCGCTTACACTTACCGGCACAGTTGCCCCGGCCAATGCTACTAACAGGGTGATAACTTGGAGCGTGGTAAATGCAGGTACTACAGGTGCAGCAATTAGTGGAAATACTCTAAATACAACGGCGGCGGGTACTGTAACCATTATGGCGACGGTAGCTAACGGTACGGCCCTCAATGTTAATTTTACTCGAAACTTTACGATAACAGTGGCGGCTGGGCATATCCCGGTAACCAATATAACAGGCGCGCCAACGACAGCGATTGCCAGGACACCGCTACAGCTAACCGGCACAGTTAACCCGGCCAACGCTACCAACAGGACTATAACCTGGAGCGTGGTAACCGCAGGCACAACAGGTGCATCAATAAGTGGTAATACATTAACTACAACGGCGGCAGGTAGTGTGACAATAATGGCGACCGTAGTAGGCGGTACCGCCCCTAACGTGAATTATACTCAAAGCTTTACGGTGATGGTAGCGGCAGGGCATATCCCGGTAACCAATATAACAGGCGTACCAACGACTGCAATAGCCGGAAGGCCGATTGCGTTAGCCGGCTGGCCCACCTCCACTACTGTTAACCCGGCCAATGCTACAAACCGGGAAATAACATGGAGCGTAGCCAGTGCAGGTACGACAGGTGCATCAATAAGCGGTAATACTCTATATACTACAGCGGAGGGCACGGTGACTATAACCGCAACCATAGCAAATGGTACGGCCCCTGGCGTGAATTATACGCAGAACTTTAACGTAATAGTAAGTCCTGAGCATATTAGAGTAACAAGTATAACACTAACAAACATAATAGGAGCACAATTGGTGTTTACCAAAACAGCAGGAACACCAGTAACACTAACCGGTATTGTAAGCCCGTCTAACGCCACAAACAGGGATATAACCTGGAGTGTAATAAATGCAGGCACGACAGGCGCAACAATAAGCGGAAATATCCTAAATACAACAGCAACGGGCACTGCAACAATTATGGCAACTGTAATCAACGGCTTAGGACCCAACTCAAATTTCATTACATCTGCTATTACCGTAACAGTAAACCCGGCAGGGGTTGCTGTACCAAATGTAGTTGGCATGACCAGAGCCAACGCCGAAGCGGCAATACGTAATGCTGGGTTTGCTGTGGGTACAGTTACCGAGGCAAACAACGATATCGTAGCGGCTGGTAATGTAATCAGTCAAAATCCAAATGCCGGAACAACGCAAAATGCGGGTACGGTGGTCAATTTTGTTGTGAGTAGAGGGCCAGTGCATGAGCCGTTTACTGTTACCGCGTCATATATAGAACAGCCACTATTATTTGGGATGGTTAGGAAGGATATCACCGCAACAACTTCTATTAATGCAACAAGCGTAACGGTCTCAAGTAGAGTTGGGAATACCACATACGGCCCGTTCAATATGCATTCTGGCAATTCGCGTAACTGGTTATTTGCGGCAACATTCTTTACGCCGGGTATGCATACTCTTACCGTTACTGCCCGCACTGCGGATAATAGAACTGCTACTGCAACTATTACAATTAATATAGTGATTGCGCAGGCCCCAACCCCTGCGCCCACCCCCGTGCCTGTTGTTGAAGCCGAACGGCTAAACTGGCAACGTACCCGCGCGGCAGATTTCTTGATTACCAACCCTACTCCAGGGGCAAATCAAAACTTTACCGTAAGGCTTGGTGAGGTATTATCAATTCCTGTAACAACAAATATCCCTACAAATTATCCATCTGACAGATATATTTTGTGGGGCGCGTTCACTCACCGAAGCCCATGGATTGGCGAAAGAAGTATGTTCATCAACAGAGGTAATTTAACGACCTACTTTGTTATTGACACATCACAGTTCGATTTCTTAGAGGTGGGTACTTTTAATTTTGCATTTGCCATTTTTCACCCAGATAGGTTTGCGCAAGGCCAGTCATTGCAGGATTCTCGCATACGTATAACTGTTACAGCATAGCCGGTTTTATGTAACCGATAAAGGTGAATCCCAGCCGCAACCGGTGGCAATCCACCCGGTTTTGATACAACCGACAAAGGTGAATCTTAGCCGCAACCGGTGGCAAGCCACTCGGTTTTGATACCGTGAACAAAAGCGCTAAACCCCAGTAAATCCAAAGGAGCCTAACCATGAAAATCTGTAATTACTGCTTTGAAATGTACACAAGCAACCTAACATCCTGCTCTCACTGCGGGTACGTGGAAGGCGATATAGCCAAGGAGCTATACCACCTATACCCAGGCACAGTATTAAACGAAAGATATATAGTAGGGCAGGTACTGGGTTTCGGCGGCTTTGGTGTAACATACTTAGCGTGGGATACCACCCTAAACACCACCCTAGCCATAAAAGAATACTACCCAAGCGGCCTGGTAAACCGTGTGCCTGGCACAAAGGGCGTAAGCGTTTTCACCGGCAACAGGCTAAAAGAGTATAACCACGGCCTAATGCGCTTTTTGGACGAAGCCCGCAGTATGGCCAAGTTCAGCTCTCATAAAGATATAATAAATATTTTCGAATATTTCGAAGAAAACGGCACGGCCTATATAGTAATGGAATACCTAGACGGCCTAACCCTAAGCGAATACCTAAAAAGCAACAGCATGGACGTGGATGACAGTATCCAGGTCATAAGCCATATATGCGCGGCCCTAAAAGATGTCCACAGCGCAGGTATAGTGCATAGGGATGTTAGCCCGGACAATATTTTCCTATGCGCAACCGGCGTTATAAAGCTAATAGACTTTGGTGCGGCCCGTTTTTCCAATAACGAGGAACAGCAACTGACCATAATACTAAAACCCGGCTTCGCCCCCCCAGAGCAATACGAGCGCGTAAATGTACAAGGCCCATGGACGGATATTTACGCCTTGGGCGCAACCATGTACTACATGGTAACCGGCATGAAACCGGAGGAATCCACCAACCGCAAAATCGCGGATAATTTGCCCGCCCCCCATGAAGTAGACCCAAGCATCCCCGCATACATAGGCAACACCATTATGCAGGCGATGGCAATAGACAGGCACATCCGCTTTGCCTCTGTAACGGACTTCGAAAAGGCCCTAAACCAGAAGAAAAAAGCATTACCCGTAACCACAATAGTAAGGCGGCGCAAGGCCCGCCGCTTTGTGGGGCTTGCGGCGGCGTTTCTTTTGATTTTTGTATCGGCGGCGGCGCTTTATATGATTTGGAACCGGCAAGATGACAGGCTACCGCCCGCGTCTATTTCCATGGCATTTATGGCCACCGGCTACGATGATATAGACAGCGCACGGATGGATGCTTTCACGTCAATAATTGACGCGTTTTTATACAATGTTGAGGATGTTAGCATAGAAATGCGGCCCCTCCCTAAGGAGGGTTACGAAGCGGCCCTGCTTGCCGCAATAGCACGCGGGGATGCCCCCACGCTGTTTGAATCTACCGGGCTTGGTGCCGGGGTACTTGGCAGTACCATAGATTTAACCGGCGTTTTAGACCTATTGGAAATGGACGAGTTTCATTTTTTAAACGAGCACGCCGCACATTTTCCCGGGCGCAACCAGTTGCCGCTTGGCTTTAGCGCACCGGCGATATTTATTAACACCACGCTATCGGATTTTGCCGGGCCAAGCATTAGAAATATATACGAACTTGCCACAGAAGATAACGATGCGCCATTGGTTGTTAACCCATCAGATATAGGGGTGTTTATCAACATGTTCGGCGACAGCGAAATGGAATTTAGATACGATGCCAAGGAGCTTTTCTTTGAAAGCGGCGCGGAGGCGTTATTCGCCAATACCTCTATATTTTTTGATATCCAGGACGCACTACCGGCAAGGTATAGGCTTGTATCCCTGGATGTAAACGCCCCTGCCGCAAGGTTTGCAGATTTATGGAGCATAAGCCAAGGCATAAGCGACAACGAGCGTATCGTTGCAGAGCGGTTTTTGAGCTACCTGCTAAGCGATAACGCCCAAGACATTATGCATATACGCAACAGAAGTGGAAGCCTCCCGATTAACAGGTATGTGCTTGCGATTTACAGCGAGGTATATAACGATTTCGCAGGCTTTTTCACAAATATAAACAGATATGTATTTACAGATTTTGATTTGGACACGGCGGTGCTGGATATGCTGTTGGTAGAGCCGGTAGAGGAAGCCGAACCGGCTTTCGTAGCACCGGTAGTATCCATTAACCGCAACTACGCCATCCCCGGTGTTGTAGGGGAGCCGTTTACCTTCCACCGCATAGCCGGGCGGAACGTAGGGGTTATATCTGTCCGCGCCATGATTTACATGATAGGCTCTGACCCCGTTAACGACGTAGTGCGGCACGACCCGGTGCCGGGCTGGAATACCGTACGCGGTTATAACACACGCGGCCAGGAGGTTACACTAGCCCTTTCTGACGGAGAAGCCAGAATAATAGTTACCGTAGACGGCGAACAGCACCCCATGACAGACCTTGCAGAGTGGGCTGGGCCGGAAACCGGCGTACCCGCCAGGCAGTTGCCGGTTTACAATATCGGCGGGAACTTGTTTTTGCCTATACGCGCTGTGGCTAATATCTTTGGGTATTCTATGGAGCTTATTGGCGGGGATGAGTTGGTGTTTACGCCTTTGGTTTGGGATGAGGAATAGAAGGAAGGGTAACAAACAATGCAAGCAAAAAGCAACTCAAATCTAAAATGCGGAACTTCTATAAAAAATATGGCAAATTGTAATTTCCAATACCAAACTGCAAGGAGCACAACATGAGCAAATTCTGCATGGGATGCATGGCCCAAATACATGACCACCAAACCACCTGCCCAGTCTGCAATTACATCGAAGATACCCCCGTAAGCGACACCCAGCATATGGAACCCGGGTCAATCCTACACGACCGCTACATAGTGGGCAAAGTACTAGGGCACGGGGGTTTTGGCGTGACCTACATAGGCTGGGATGCCTTGCTTACGCAAAAGGTAGCAATAAAGGAATACCTGCCAAGCGAATTTTCTACCCGTGTTCCCGGCCAAACGCATATCACCGTATATGGCGGTGAAAAGGCCCGGCATTGTGCAGATATTCTCTACATCTTGACATGTTACAGAGTATGTTAATGAGGTAGCGCATGGTTTGTAAGAAATACACCTTTGGTTAAATGATAACCAACTCTCGCAGATAAACACATTTCAACCATTTATCTCAGCCGCAACCGGTGGCTAACACCGGTTTTGATGCTTTGGTAAAAGGCGATATTCCCCACAAAATAACAACCCAAGGAGATCCAGCCATGCAAATCCCCCACAGTCACACCCTATTCGGCAACTGGCAAATAAAAGCCGAACTGGGCCGCGGGCAATACGGCACGGTATACGAGCTACACCGCCAAGATTTTGGCGTAACCTACACTTCTGCCCTAAAAGCCATAACCATCCCCCAAAGCCAAAACGAAATAAACAGCATCCGTGCAGATGGCATGAGCGAACCCAGCGTAGCCACCTACTACCGCCAAATAGCCGAGGAAATAGTAAACGAGATAGCCTTAATGTCCAAGCTAAAAGGCCACAGCAACATAGTAAGCTACGAAGACCATATGCTAATCCCCCACGACGATAAAATAGGCTGGGATATTCTAATAAGAATGGAACTGCTTACACCCCTAATAAACCATGTACACACTAACTATCTAACACAAAACGAAGTTGTAAAGCTGGGCCTAGACCTATGTCGGGCCTTAGAAGTATGCCAAAAGCACAACATCTTACACCGCGATATAAAGCCAGAAAACATCTTCATATCCGCAAACAGCGACTACAAGCTTGGCGATTTTGGCATAGCCCGCACAATAGAAAAAACCACCGCCGCACTGTCTAAAAAAGGAACCTTCACATACATGGCTCCTGAGATATACATGGGAGGCGGATACGGCTCTACAGTAGATGTATACTCTCTGGGGCTGGTAATGTACTGGTTGCTAAACGAAAGCAGAACGCCCTTTTTGCCGCCATATCCAGCCCCAATAACCCCAAGTGACCGCGAAACCGCCAACATAAGACGCATACATGGCGAGCCACTGCCGCCACCCACAAAAGCCGACAGGCGTTTAGCGGAAATAGTACTAAAAATGTGCGCCCACAACCCAAAAGACCGATACGACTCCATGCCGCTACTGCGCGCAGACCTGGAATCCATCCTGCACACAAGCGGGGTTATTAAAAGCACACCGGCAATAAACCAAACCGCAATGCTTAGCCAAATGCACCAACAAAGAGAGATGACCATACACCTATCATCACTATTTGACAATCCATCGATGAAATGCCTAAGCGAAGCCCCCGCTCCGTCAGTAGCACCCCTGCCCGAGCCAACCATGACCGGCCGCGGAAAAAGCACCACCCAACCCCCCACAGTAATAACACCACTACAAGTAAGCCTAACCCGGTTTATAGGGATGGCCTCGGCCATATGCCTGGCTTTAGCATCTTGGAACTTTTTAAGGGCGTTCATATTCCAGCTAAACCTAACAAATGACGGCTACCCCGGCACCAGAAGGGGCATAGACGCAGTAATTTGGCTGGGCTTTAATTTTTTTGCTTTCGTGGCCATAACCCTAACAGAAATAACCGAATATAAACATAAGAAAAGCGGCTATGTTGCTTTTGACGATAGAAGCCAGACGAACTTACCAGTCAATAAAAAAACCACCGGTAATACCATAAAAGGCATTGCGGCGGCTTTCTTTGGGCTTAGCATTGTTCAGGCGGCCCTGGCTGTACTATATCTGCGCCCCATCTACAGCCCAGGCCCGGGGCTTTTCTCAATATTCTACTTCACGTCACGCGGCGGCACAGAAATTGTATGGTTAGCGGGCTTAGCCCTGCTTATTCTTTCGTTTATACTGCTTGGGATATGCTATATTTGGTGCGAAGCCATGCAGGTTGTGCTACCGGTCACGATTTTTGGTATAGCCAGTGTTGTGTTTTCGTTGTTGTCATGGCTTGCGGTGTATATTAAGTACGGCCTGGTTTTCCCGGGTAGGTTTTTGGGCGTGTTTCAAATTTTAGGTATCTTGGGTTTTATTATATGGGTCGGGCTGTGGTTTATTGTCGCACACCTTGCCTACCGCAAGCGATAAATGCTCCTGTGCGCGTGCGGCTACGCGGGTTAGTATGGCGTTTATTTCGGGTGCTTCTTTATTGCGGCAATAGTCATCTGCGATTTTTATTGTTGTGTTGCTTATGCGGAAACTTTTTACTATATTTTTGGTTTTAGCGTCCTTCACATTTACACCCCTGTAAATGTGTATGCTCGAATGGCCTGTTTAACGCTAGGTTAGGGATATAGCCTAGCGATAAAACTCACAGCAAAATTTGCATCCCTTAAATCTCTGTCGCCTAGATATTTATATGTGTAGACTGCCATAAAATGCGGCCCTCCTCTCGAATCCAATAGTTCGCGTTCTTTATGTTGGTACATTCGTTTAATAACGCCTTAGTTGTTGTAAAAACAGAAATCTCAAAGCAATCAGAAAACAAGTCCAACATGCTCCTAACCTGCGCCCTTAATACCCTTGGTGGCGATGATGAAAATACCAGAGCAACATCTATATCACTAGATAAACGTGCTTCGCCCCTGGCATGGCTGCCAAATAAAATAATCTGCTCTAATGTTTCGGGTAGATGCTCGTCATTTTCGTGGTTATGAGCCTTTAGCTTTTCCGGTAACTTCTTTATGCTTAAAGTCTCGTTGGACATGTTATCACCTCACAAACATTGT
>Ga0123355_10002233_pt1 | contig 27345 bp, 30 predicted proteins | sample TergutEmb28metaG_3_FD_89872 | JGI IMG/M metagenome (GOLD analysis project Ga0123355, IMG submission 89872) | Embiratermes neotenicus P1 segment gut microbial communities from Petit-Saut dam, French Guiana - Emb289 P1 | ecosystem: Host-associated > Arthropoda: Insects > Digestive system > Gut ... | reverse complement strand
TCCTTTTCGTTCTCAGATTCTTTTTCGGATTCCTTTTCGGATTCCTTTTCGTTCTCAGATTCTTTTTCGGATTCCTTTTCGGATTCCTTTTCGTTCTCAGATTCTTTTTCGGATTCCTTTTCGTTCTCAGATTCCTTTTCGGATTCTTTTTCGGTTGTCTCGGCTTCGGTCTTGCCTGTCTCTGTTATAGCAGGTTGTAGACAATTTCTGCGTAGCAGAGCTTCGTTAGTATCAGAACCTCGCTCGCTGCCTATTATGTCAGCAAATGTATCGAAATCAATAATATTATTACCATTTGCATCTGTGATCCTAATAAAGTCACGTCCGCCATCCTGATTGTCGACGTTGCGCCCTGAGTTGAGAGCGCTAGAGAAAGATCCGCTGTTCGGAGCAAGTACTGAGTCGTGTCGACCCGTGTTTTGGACTACGTCAAATCTAAGCTCTTCACTTGCGTTTGCCTGCGCAAGGTGCTGCAAGAGACTATTAATGACATCTATATATACATCGTCTGGCAAATTATCAATTAAGCTGCCTATTCTGTTGATTGCATATTGATTAAGCACTAAGCTCTCCACAGATCCGTCCTCGGCTAATGTGAGTTCTGCACCATCAATGCCCGAGATAGTATCTATTCCAAGAGTATCAACCAGATGGTTCATGTTGCCGCCCGTGATGTGACTCAGGAGTAGCGTCTGATTAGGGCTGGTAGCAGTGTCTGCGAGGTAATTTCCAAAAATATCTGCGTCTACTTCGCCAAATTCGTTAAGCTCCATCTGCGCACCAAAAGACACGCCTGGCTGAAAGTTACCCTCTATATTATAGAAATGATTCGGACCTCGCTCGGTAATGATTTGGATAAACTCTGGATGTCCGGGCCCTATGTGTTCTGGAGTATCTTCATCCCCATCGTATTCTCCGCCATTCTCAGGTAGTTTTTCGATTGAACCTGAATAGCCGTCGTCAGCTTCCTCTGAGTCATCGGTGAGCTCTCCGCTAGGCGCTGCTCCGTCAAATCCAAATTCTGAATACTCTCCAGCCGACAAGGCGCCGTCTATCGCATCGTAGTCCTCAGCTAATACGTCACGGTAATAGTCAGTACCGCCTCCAGGCAGAGCGCCGTCTATCTCGTCAGAGTTATACTCTGCAGCATAAGCAGTTGGAGCTAGGGCTGCAGCGCTACCAACAAGCACTATGGCGTAACTTGCGACTAGAGCGGCTTTTCCGAATGCCTTTTTGCGACTAGGAGTCCAGAACCCATCTTCTTTTTCTGGGGCGACCTCCGCAAACGCAGTACCATCTTCGATCGCCTGTCGATATTCGGACTGCGCAATTTCCATAGTTTTTTTGTCGTGCCCGAGAGTGCTTTCGGCACCACTCAGTAGTTGATCATGAATAATTACTTGCTCTTCAAATTTACGTAGTTCTGCAGTTTTATCTGTAATTAGCGAATCTAATTCAGATTTCGTCATACTGCTCTTAGGCATACTAGCAAGACTTAGACCGACTTTTGACAAGATACCGTTCCATTTTTGTTTGCGACGATCTAGTTTAAGGTTGCGTAGTTCAGATTTTTTGGCTTCTAGTTCTTCTTGTTTGGCGAGAAGTTTTTCTTGTAGTTCAGTAAGGCGATTCTGCCTATTCTCTAGACTTTCGCCACCGTCTTCAAAATACGCGTCTGAACCTGCTCTTAACTCGTATATACTCAGTTCTTCCACTGTATGTGAAAGATCTTCTTCTTTTTTCTGCGCTGGGTTTTTTAGCTTCTCGCTCATTTTTCTATTTTCGCTCTTTTTGGTTGTTTTGAGTTTTGTGATCTATCTGGTTTCTATGCTAGCACAACCGTTTTGGAATGTCAACATACAAAACTGAGATTGTAAGATAAGAGTAAGAGTGTAAGAGTGATTACTTTGACAAACACACGATATATGATAAATAGACAGTCTCGCTGACTGTCTATTTATGCGTCTGGCAGTATATTACAGATGACTTAGGCGGCGTTTTTCTGTACGAATGGGTAGACAAACGGGAGAGCTTTGAGGAAGCGAGTGGTTTTTGCGCGTGGTGGCTCGGTGTCGAGAACTGAACCACGCTGCTGGACGAACTCTAGAGTTGCCTGCTCTGGTGTGTAGTTAGTAGGCCTGAGACCGCGTGCTGCCATCTGATCAGACGTGTAAGTATTGCGCTCGACTGGAGTAAGGTCTGGTTCTGCTGCGACTTCTGCTAATTCGCTCTTTTTTCTAGCTTCAAGAACCTTGAGGACATCATTGCGTGCGGAATCGACTTTTTCTGCATGTTCAGCTGGAGTTTCGACAGGTATGACGAAATCTGCTGTCTCATAGAGGTCTACGCGCTCCGCGAGATCAACTGCTGGCTTGAACTGCTCTGATTGCTCTATAGGTTGGTTTTCGATGTTTTTTGCCATGTTTGTTTTTCTTTCGTTTTTGTGATGTGACTCTCTCAGAGAATAGCATAAGTGTGATACATTGTCAATAGGTAATAATATAGTGTGAACACAATCTTTAAAGATATATGTCAAGTTTGTATCTGTTATGATTACAGTTTTAGTTAGCTCTTTCGAGCGAAAGAGTGATTGATTCGTCGTCGATTTGGACTATTTCGTCATAGGAATAGTTAGCGTCTGTGAGGCTTGTGGCGAGAGTTTCGGTCTGAATGAGTGTGAGTAGGTCTTTTGGAAGTTTTTGGACACTATGGCTCATGAGAGAGAGGAGGATGCGGTCGTCGACATTGAGGCCGGCTTTTTTTCGGGCGGATTGAATGTGGCGGATTAGTTCGCGGGCGAAACCTTCTTGTTTTAGCTCTGGGGTGAGGGATTTGTCTATCGAAACGAGTAGGCCTGTGATGTTCATTTGGACCTCGTCGGCTTTTGTTGGTTTGTTCTGGAGGGTGTCGCTGTACATTTCTTTTGCGTCTACACCGAAGTCTGCTAGTTTTTTGCCGAATTTAACTTGTTTGACGTTTACTTCTTCGGCGATGATTTGCTCGTAGAAATTGTCGAGCTTGACGCCAGAATATGTGAGGCTGGCGAGAGGTTGGCGGACTTTGATTTGGCCGTGTTGGTCGTCGCGGGACATGCGGAGGGCTAGGCCTTTTTCGATTATTTCGCGGGTGAGCTTCATGTCGTCGAGGACTTTTTGGTTGACTGATATGTTTGTGGGCCAGTTGAGGAGGTGGACGGAGTCGTCGCCTGTTAATTTCGTATAGAGTTCTTCGGCGAGGAATGGGGTGAATGGGGCGAGGAGGACGGCGAGTTTGGTGAGGACGGTGTGGAGGGTGGCGTAGGCGTCGGATTTGTCTGAGTCGTCTTCGGATTTCCAGAAGCGGCGGCGGGAGCGGCGGACGAACCAGTTGGAAGCGTCGTCGACGAAGGGGAGGATTTCGGACATGGCTTCGGGGATGTTGTAATTGTCCATGTTTTCGGTGATGTGGGCTTTTAGTTGATGGAGGCGGGAAATTATCCAGATGTCGAGGGGGTTTTTTAGTTCTGTGAGTTCGGCGTGATTGCCGTTGAATTGCCAGCCGTCGACTTCGGCGTACATGGTGAAGAAATCGTACATATTCCAGATCATGGAGAGTTTGCGCTGGACGTCGGAGACGTCTTTGTCGATGAGGGCGAAATCTTCGCCGCTGAGGAGTGGGCTGCTGAGGAGGAGGAAGCGGAGGGCGTCGGCGGAGTATTTGTCCATGAGTTCGTTCGGGTCGGTGAAGTTGCCGAGGGATTTGGACATTTTGCGGCCGTCGTTGCCGGCGAGCGTGCCTTCGACTATGACGTTTTTGTAGGGGTTTTGGTCGAAGAGCGCCGTACCAATGACATGGACGTAATAAAACCAAGCGCGGACCTGTGGCATATATTCAGCGATAAAGTCACCGGGGAAGTTGGCTTCGAACTTCTCTTTGTTTTTGAAGGGGTAATGGAATTGCGCGAAGGGCATCGAGCCTGATTCGAACCAGCAGTCGAGGACTTTTTCGATTCTGGTGAATTTTTCGCCTTTGATTTCGAAGGTGATCTCGTCGACCCACGGGCGGTGGTAATCTTCGAGGGTTTTGCCTGAGAGTTTTTCTAGTTCGGCGTAGCTGCCGATGACTTTTACCGTGCCTTTGTCGCCTTTCCAGACGGGCATGGCGGTCGCCCAGAAGCGGTCGCGGGAGAGGTTCCAGTCGGGGGCTTGGTCGATGTTTTTGGCGAAGCGGCCGTGTTTGAGGTGTGCGGGAAACCAGTTGATGTTTTCGTTTTGGGCGAGCATGAGGGGTTTGCTGCCTTGGATGTCGAAGAACCAGCTGGGGATGGCGCGGTACATTATTCTTTGTTTGGAGCGGGGATTGAAGGGGTATTCGTGCTGGATGTGGTCGATTCGCCAAACTGCGCCGGCTTCTTTTAGCATTTTTGCGATGAATTTGTTGGATGCCCAGACTTCTATACCGGTTTCGTCGGTATCGCGGACGCCGATGGCGCGGAGCTGGTCGGCGGTTTCTGGGAGGTAGTAGCCGTGGTCGTCGAGGACGTGAACCTTCGGAATGCCCTGCTCTGAGGCGAACTCGAAGTCGATCTCGCCGTAGATGGGGGCGAGGTGGATGATGCCTGTGCCGACTTCGGCTTCGACGTAGGGGGCGGCGTAGACCTGATGAGCGCCTGGGCCGTGATTGGTGAAAAGTGGTTCATAGTAGCGATCGCGACTAAGCAGTCGCTCACCTGTGAATTCGTGGAGAATTTCATAGTCGAGTGGTTGTTTTTTGTCGTCGACGAGAACTTTGTCGGCGAGTGCTTTAGCTAGAATGAAAATCTCGTCACTAACGCGAACTTCGATGTAGTCGAGTTCTGGATTGATAGCGAGAGCGGTGTTGGCAGGTAGTGTCCATGGTGTAGTTGTCCAAGCTAAAAAGTAAACAGGGAGATCGAGCGCTCGCGTAGATTTGCCGATTGATTCGGGTGTGAGTTTGAATTTTACGTAGACGCTGGGGTCGGTGACGGTTTGGTAGGCGTCGTTGTCCATGGTGACTTCGTTTTTGGAGACGGGGGTGGCAAACTTCGTGTCGTACATGAGGACTTTTTCGCCTTCGTAGATTTTGCCTTTGTCGTAGAGTTGTTTGAATGCCCACCAGACGGATTCCATGTAGTTTTTGTCCATGGTTTTGTAGGCGCCGCGGAAGTCGACCCAGCGGCCGATGCGGTCGATTGTAGACTCCCAACTCTCGGAGTTGGCGACCATGGATTCTTTGGCTTTTGTGATGTAGGTTTCGAGGCTAATTTTCGTGCCGATGTCGCGACGATCGGTAATGCCAAGTTGTTGTTCTACGAAGTTTTCGGCGGGGAGGCCGTGACAGTCCCAGCCCCAGACGCGTTCGACGCGATGACCTTTCATAGTTTGGTAGCGCGGGATGCAATCTTTTACGATGGAACTAAGGAGAGTGCCGTGATGGGGTGAGCCGGTGATAAAAGGAGGACCATCATAGAAGACGTAGGAGTTGTCGGCGGGGCGATTCTCGATGGAACGCTCGAAGGTCTTGTGTTTTTTCCAGTGGTCAATTAGGGCTTTTTCGTATTCGATTGGTTTTCGGCGGGTGTTTGATTGGAATTTCATTTGAGCTCCTTTACTATGCTTAGTGGGTGTAGATTGTTGGTTCTGGTTTTGTCTAAAATCGTGTCGACTAGATCTTTTGGCGGCCGCCAATCGTAGGAGTCGACCTCGTCTAGCGGAATCCATTTGACGTCTAGAATTTCTGTAGGGTCGAATTTTATTTCTCCTGATACGACTTCGCCTGTGAAGATGATGAAGTTTGAACGGGTGTCGTTTGTGCTGAAAATGCCGATTAGGTTTTTGAGCTGAATGTCGTAGCCAGTTTCTTCCTTTGCTTCGCGGATGGCGGTGGCGAAGATGTGCTCGTTTTCGTCGAGATGACCAGCAGGGACATTCCACTGTCCGTGGCATTTTTCTTTGGCCTCTTTGACGAGAAGAATTTCACCATCCCTTACGATGACTGTGCCGATAACGAATTTCATTTGAGCTCCTTTTTGATTATGGTGATGATTTCGTCGTGGACTACGCCGCTTGAGACGACTGCACCACGGATGTCGCGGTCGTAACGCTGAGGGTTGCCGTGGAGGTCGGTGACGCGGCCGCCAGCTTCTTCTACGATGACTTTTGCGGCGGCGATGTCGTAGGGGCGATTACCTGACGCGATGTAGGCTACGGATTTTCCGGAAGCTACGAGTGCGGAGCCGTGGACGAATGATCCGAGGCCGGAGAAGCGGGTTTTTTGGTTGAGCTCGTGGGCCGCTCGTAAGGTATTGAATGGCATAGTCGGAGAATAATCGTAGCCGATGACAGCTTCGCGGCTTTTCAGGATGTGTTTGCTGACTTGGATTGACTGGTCATTTAAGTATGCGCCTTGGTCCTTTATTGCGCTATAGAGGCGGTCGGTCCACGGGTCGTAGATGACGCCGAGTTGCGGCTCGCCGTCGATAACTAGGGCGATTGAGAAAACTGCGACTGGGATGCCACGGGCAAATGAGCTAGTGCCGTCGAGAGGGTCGCAGACCCAGAGAGTGGAGTTTTCTTGGTCGAAAGAGGCTTCTTCGCCGTAGATGCCGTGGGTGGGGTATGTGGCGCGGACGCGGTCGATGACGAGCTGGTTGATTTCGGTGTCGGCGAGGGTGACGGGGGTGTTGTCGGATTTGTAGTGGGCTGTTGTGTTGTTGAAGTGCCTCTGCATGATTTCGCCGGCGGCGTGGGCGAGAGTTTTGGCGAATTCGAGTTGATTGTCGAGATTAGACATTTGCGCTCTCCTTTTCGTCGTAGAATTTGCTTGATTGATATTTGGCGAGGATTTTTTGGGTGGGAGGATAGAGGTTCTTCGGGAGGTTGCCTAGAGGAAACCAGCGCCATTCGGTGATTTCGGCAGGTTCGAGGAGCTGAGGCTCGCCGTGAGGGTTTTCGGCGAGAACGCCGACAGTTATGAAATGAGCGTGGTTGTTTATGTCGGATTGGAGGCTGATGGTTTTGAAAGTTTTGGCGGTGATGCTAGTTTCTTCTATGAGTTTGCGCTGGGCGGCCGCCTCGAAAGTTTCGCCGTGATGCAGTTTGCCGCCTGGGAGCGCCCAGGTGTTGCCGCCGTGAAGAGATGTGTCGATAAGGTCTGTGTCGGCGGCACGTTTGCCGAGGAGGACTTGGTCGTCTTTTATGACGATAATTCCGCAGCCAACTCCGATGCGGTGTGGAGGGAGGAGTTTTTTGGTTTGATGCTGACTGAGATCGCTGAGGAATTTTTTACGCTCCGTGACGGTGACTTCGTCTTCGAATTGGAGATCTTCCGGGGGGAGGTCTTTGATGTCAGAGTAGCGCTTGCCTGCTGAGAAGAAGCGGATGTTTTTGTCGTTTGCGAGGGCGAGATGGAGTTCGTGAAGGCAGCCGTCGGCGATAGGGCCGAACTGCCAGATCTCGTCGGAAATGCGAACGAGGTTGTTGTTGGCGCGGACGACGAGGTCGCGAGCGACAGTGTCGTTTAGAAAATAGTGCCAGTTATTGAAGGGGTTGAGCGGGATAGCGTCTTGATCGATGACGAACTGAGCGATCATGTCTTTTGCGAAGAAGAGGTATTTCGACTGTGCGGTGTAGATGATAGGTTTGGATTCGTGAAGGTTATTCATGGTATTTTTCGACGCCTTTCACGGGGTGGTAGTTGTATTTTTCGAGGAGTTCCTCGGCAATATCGGAGTAGGATTTACCGGCAAGAGTGCCGCCGGCAACGACTGCATCTTGAGTGACGTCTGCGCCGAGAAAAGCAGGTTTTTTGAATTCGGCCATAGCAGCGTCTGAGTCGAACTCGAAATCAATAACGACGAGACCTGCAAGATCAGCGAGATAGATGTCGATTTCGGCGGGGCGACTGTCGATCTCGTAGAAAAAGCGGCGCTTGATGAATCTTTTGCCTTGGAGCTGGTTTAGGACGGTGTACTCGGCGGATGTTAGGTCAATTGTGTGTTCGACGAGGCGAGAAGAATCGCCAGTGTCGCCGCCGTCAGTAGAATCAAGTGGATATTTCTTTGTGATCGTGAGTCTGTCACCGTTTCTGCGAATGCGGATTTTGGGATGATTAGAGTCGGCGGGGATATAGCTGTCCTCAATAATTTTGGATGGAAACTGATCGAGATCAATAGGAAGCTCCTCGACCAAAAATGTGAATTCGCGCTCTAGCTCTGTCATTTTAGACTCCTCCCCGTAGGAAATAAAAATTGCCTTTTAGACCCTGGAACCCCTTTTTGTAGTGGGGCGGTACCATCCAGTTTCTAAAAGGCAATTCCCTTTAGCGCTCAATTGATCTTTTACGCAGATTTACGGTGGGGTCTAGTTGGCGTTTAACACCTTTCTTCCCACGACTCGCGGTTGATAGCCGCTCAAACGTCTTTATGTTAAATATTCTAGCATTAACGGAGGCTAAAGTCTAGTTGTCTTTGAGATAGTAGACTACGTCGGAGATGAGCGGGAGAGGGCGACCGCGCCAGAGTTGCTGCTGCTGGCCGTCGTGAGCGACAGCGATAACAGTTGGGTATTCGACGATATCATACAGACCACAGAAACTAATACCTTCTCTAGTGTCTGGCTCGAGCGTTTCGATTTCGCGGCCTGTTTGGGCTTTGAAGTCATGAAGCCAGGTGATAACTTCGCGGGCGTGGTCGGACTGGTCGCGGTAAACAACGACAACTCTCATAGACTTTCCTCTGCTCTGTCGCTGTTTTTAATACGACGCTCACGCAGGATGTTTTCGAATTCGTCGAGAGATTTAAACTCGTGGAAAACACTAGCGAAACGCACATAGGCAACCTCGCTAACAACAGCAAGTTCATCGAGGACAAATTCACCGATCTGGGTGGCTTTGATTTCAGACTCGCCAAGTGAATAGATGTGGTCTTCTACGCGATTGATAAGCTCGTCGATCTCTAGTTCAGAATTGAAAAACTTGCCGACGGATTTTTTGGTTGAGTTGAGAAGCTTGTCACGGTCGAAGATCTCGCGATCGCCCGATTTTTTGATCACGACGATTGTGGGGTTTTCGATGCGCTCATAAGTAGTGAATCTGTATCGCCCGTCAAGAGTTTCGCGACGACGACGAATCATCACGCCATCGTTTGATTCGCGTGATTCTACGACCTTACTGTCGCCGATCTTGTAGCCTTTTAGCATTCGGGACTAATCCTCTTTTTTGTTCTTTTTGCGGCGACGGAGAAATGCAGGGACGTCTGACTCGTCTTCTTCCTCTTCTGGGTCGGGTGATGGGGCGGGGGGGGTGTCAACAGAATCCCACATATTTGTGTCGGAGTTCTCTGAAGTAAAACTACTAGATGTATCGTCATTGTCGAGACTCATGTCGACGGAAGCAACAGTACTGTCGTCGATTTCAGGAGTTGCTGCTGGTATATCTGTCTGGTCTTGAGCAGGGTCGTCGAAGTACATAGAATCGAAACCAGTTGCAATAACGGTGATCGTAAGTTCGTCGTCGAGCTCTGGGCGGATCGTAGCACCGAAAATGATGTTTGCATCTGGAGCGACGGCGTTTGTGATGACCTCTGCTGCTTCTTGGATCTCGGCCATATTCATATCGTAACCACCAGTAATATTGAAGAGTACGCCCTTTGCGCCATCAATGGAAACCTCGATGAGGGGCGATTCGATAGCCTGTTGAGCGGCAGTGACTGCCCTGCCCTCACCGGTGGCGCGGCCAATACCCATAAGGGCGGATCCGGCGTTACTCATGATAGCTTTTACGTCAGCAAAGTCGAGGTTGATGAGGCCGTGTTCGGTGATGAGCTCAGAGATACCCTGAACGCCTTGACGAAGAACGTCATCGGCGATCCGGAAAGCTTCGCCGATTTCAGTGCGTGGGTCGATGGCCTGAAGGAGGCGCTCGTTTGGAATTGTGATAAGAGTATCGACAGAACGACCGAGGTGAGAGATTGCCCATTCGGCGTTTGCTTTTCTTTTTGCTCCTTCGAATTCGAAAGGTTTAGTAGCAACACCTACAGTGAGGATGCCGAGTTTGCGAGCTTCTTCGGCGACAACGTAACCAGCGCCTGAACCAGTACCGCCGCCAGCGCCGAGGGTGACAAAGACCATATCAGCGCCTTCTAGGGCTTTTTTAATTTCGTCGCGAGACTCGTCTGCGGCATGTTCGCCGACAGTAGGGTCGGCGCCTGCGCCAAGGCCGCTTGTTGTGGATTTACCTAGGTGAACCTTTACGTCGGCTTTTGAATGATGGAGTGCTTGAGCGTCGGTATTCATAGCGATAAATTCAACTCCGGCGAGTCCCATGTCGCGCATACGATTAACTGCAGAACCCCCTGCTCCACCGACACCAACTACTTTGATGCTGGCAAAAGTTTGGATCTCGCTTGGTTTTACTTCAGGCATTTTGTGTGTCTCCCATTCCTTTGGTTGTTATTATAGCAAATTAGCGCGACTTGAGTCGAGAAAATATTTTCTTGATGGTGCCGCTGGCACGTCGCGAAGAGCGTGGGTCGAGAGCGGATGTCTCGGTACTGATAAGCATGAGACCAACAGCGGTGGAGAATTCGGATTTCTCTATTTGCTCGCCGACACCTGCAAAACCTGACGGTTTGCCGAGTTTGACGGCGAGTTCTAGCTTACTCTTAGCGTAGTCGATGAGATTTGTAAGATTGGAGCCGCCGCCAGTGAAAATAACACCCTCGGGGAGCTTACTATCATAGCCAGCTTTTTTAAATTCTTTGCGAATTTGATCGAAAAGCTCATCGAGGCGAGCGTCGACGATCTCGCCGACGAGAGTGCGGTCAAAAATGAGGTCGGATTTTTCGTGCTTGATCGTGATGTCTTTGGTGAGTTCTGTAGGGGTCGCAGAGGCGTGTTTGCATTTGATAAGTTCGGCGATTTCAGGGTCGGTACGAAGACCCATGGCTAGGTCGTTGGTGATGTTGTTGCTACCTACAGGAATGACAGATACAAACTGCAGGTCGCCTTCTTCAAAAATAGCGATAGAAGTCGTGGATGCGCCAAAATCTACTACGGCGACGCCGTTTTCAAGCTGACGTTCAGAGAGGATAGCTTTGGCAGCGGCGACTGGGGCGACGACGAGTTTTTCGATGTTCACCTGAGCGAGGTCGGCGACTTTTTGAATATTCTGGCAGTTAGGGGCGAGGGCGGAGATGACGTTGGCTTTTACCTCAAGTCGAGTGCCGATCATACCGACGGGGTCTTTAATACCCGACTGGCCGTCGAGGCGATAATTGTAGGGGATAGTGTCGAGTATCTCGCGGTTGGCGGGGACTTTACCCATGGCGGCAACTTCATAGATGCGGTCGAGATCTACTTCAGTGATCTCGGAATTAGCGGCGATCATGCCGTCGGTTTTTGTACTGGTGATGTGGGCGCCGTTAATACTGATAGTAGCACTGTTAACTTCGTAGCCGCTCATGCGCTCGACTTCGCCGAGGGCGCTGTCGATAGCAGCGGCGGGGCCGTTTAAGTTAGAAACTACGCCTTTGCGCATGCCCGTGTTTGGAGTTTCGCTGAAGCCAATGATCGTCGGAGTGTTTGTGCCGCTGATACTTGCGACAACACAACGAACAGCACTCGTGCCGATATCAACGCCGACGGCGTAATGGTGAACTTCTTCCATGTGGGATATTATAACGCTTATGGGTGGATTTGGGTAGTGTTTAGGCGGCTAGAATCTGACGTCTCTGAGGTCGTCGAGAGTACCGCCGTAGTCTTCGAGGAAGATATCCTGGACGTTTTTGGAGGTGATCTTGCTGGGGTCAAGGTCGAGAAGCTTGATGACTTTATCGATTTCTTCGGGGTTTCGTCCCTCTATCTCGAGATAGGCGGGCATGATCGGCCACTCGTCGATGTCGAGCTCGATGCCGTTTAGCGTAAAGTGAGTGCGACGGTTTTCTTGGTAGCCTTTTGGTGTGTAGCCAAGCTGCTCGAGGATCGCGGCGGTGTCGTCGAAATTGGAAACTGTGACTTCGAGTTCTTTCGTGCCGTCGACGCGGTCGGATTTGACCTCTTTGATGGCGAGGGTGGTTTTTATGCCGTCAGTGCGGAGGCGGATCCACTTGCTGGGCTGGGCGGGGTTAAAATCGTAGACGAGGCGTTTTTGGTCGTAGCTGTCCTCTAGTTTACCGCCTAGAGATTTGATTTTCTCGATAACTGCAAGCTTGTCGATATCGAGGACGCGAACCTCATATTCAGTCTTCATGGTTTAAGCTCTGTGAGGATTTCGTAACTAGTGTCGGTGACGAGGACGGTGTGTTCGAAGTGAGCGCAAATAGCACGATCTGCCATGGCGACAGTCCAGCCGTCTTCTAAGATGTGAGTTTTTTCTTTACCGAGTGTTGCCATGGGCTCTATACAAATCGTGTCGCCTGCTTGGAGCGTGACTCCTGTGTTTGGGCGGCCGAAGTTAGGGATGTCGGGGGGCATGTGCATAGTAGTACCAATACCATGTCCGACGTAATCGCGAATAATGCCGAGTTTGGCGCGGTCGAGAGTCTTCTCTACTGCGGCACCGATATTGCCAGTAGTAGATCCTGCGCGCACGGTGGCGATACCGTCATAGAGGCTGTTTTTAGTGGCGGCGAGGAGATGTTTGAGGGCGCTTTTTGGTTCTTCATCGATAAGCATCGTGAAAGCGGAATCTACACACATACCGTGGTATGTGATCGTGAGGTCGAAACTGACTTTGTCGCCTGGTTCAAATAGATTATCTTTTGGGATGGAATGGACAAGTTCTTCATTAACAGAAACACAGATGGCGGCAGGAAAACCGATACCTGATGTGAGATAAGTGGCGGTAGCGCCATAGTCGGTGATTTTTTTTCTGACCCAGTGATCAATATCGATACCTGTCTGCCCTGCTCTGACGTGATGTTTAAGTTCGTTGAGGATTTGGGCGAGAATCTGACCGCCGTCTCGCATGGCTTGAATTTGGTCGGGGGTTTTTAGATGATGTTGCACTTCTCGAATTCCTCGATAATGCGATCGTGAACTTCGCCGACAGTACCGACGCCATTTACGTCAACAACAGGGATCTGGCTGTCGGTGAGGATCTGGCGGATAGTGCGGAAGTCACGGTCGAACACACCGAGACGCTCTTCTATAGCTTCACGAGAGAGATCATCGGCGCGGCCACGAATATAGAGGCGCTTGAGGAGTTCGGTTTTAGGAACGTCGAGGACTACTGCGAGACTAATAGGATACCCCTGCTCAACTAGCCACTCGGCTTGAGAGATTTCGCGAGGATAGCCGTCGAGGATAACCTGGCCGGTATCTTCGCGGGATTTTTTGATAGCTTTTGCGATGAGCTTATTGACAATGTCGGAGTCGACGAGAGCACCCGAGTGTTGGACTTTTGAGATCTCGTGGTCTTTGAGGTCGCGGAGGAGTTGCCCTGCACTAAGCCAACGCCAACCGAGACGAGCAGAAAGAATTTGCCCCTGGAGACTTTTACCTGAGCCTGCTGGGCCGAAAATAATTACCATGTGAATTTACCTCCTTGTTTATGTGAGTTTTGACTTGACGAGACGAGCAACTGTAGCGCCGTCTGCGGAGTTGCCTGCTTGGGACTTAACTTCGGTAATGACGCGACCCATGTCTTTTGCAGATTCGGCGCCAGTGGATGCGATTGCTTGGTCGATGATTTCTGAGAGCTCTTCTTCGGTGAGTTGAGTCGGGAGATAGACTTCTAGAACTAGAATCTCAGCTTTCTCAGCCTCGGCGAGTTCGGGGCGAGAGTTTTGCTCATAAAGAGTGATTGACTCGCGGCGTTTTTTAACTTCTTTAGCGATAAGTTTTTCGATCTCAGTGTCTTGGAGGCCTGATTCACGAGAGCTGGTCGCGACTTCGGCATCAAGAATGGTGGCCTTGAGACCACGAAGGACAGTTGTTTTTTCTTTGTCGCCATCAAGAAGTGCTTGTTTCAAGTCAGCGTCTATTGCCACCTTAAGTGACATGATCTTACCTCAGACCCAAACGGGCGCGCTCAGCTTTTTCTTCTTTACGCTTGTCGCGAGCGATAGCTTTGACGCGACGCTCAGTTTTGCTGATTGGTTTTGAAAAACGCATACCTGCCTTCGCTTCGGCGAGAATGCCGCTCTGGAGGACTTTGCGATTGAAGCGACGAACGATGTTTTCGTTGGCTTCGTTTTGATCTTTTCTAGTTACTTGTATTGCCATATCTGTGAGATTGTAACAGATTGTGTGTAGGATGACAAGGGGTTTTAATGGCGGAGATTTTAGATAGGTTTACGGGAGAGTTTTAAGGTCTACGATGCGACCTTCGATGGATTTTTTGTCTCGCCACTCGTTAAGTGTTAAGTTGACCCAGATGTCGAGATGGGTGTCGGGAGCAACAAACCAGTCTGTAGGGGCAGAAAAAGCGAGGAGTTTGATTTGATTATCGTATTGGTCTGAGACTGTGAGTTTGAGGTGGTTTTTGTCGGTGCCGAGGCGATCGGTAAATTCGACGAGTACGTCTTCGAGTTTGATGACTGGCTCGGGGTTGCCGATACCGAAAGGCTCAAGGCGAGAGATGTTTTCGTAGAGATTAATATCGAGGAGACTGAGGTCGCTCACTCGGAGATCTTCTCGAGGACGGAGGTGTTTTTCTTGGTCGGAGAGGTTGAGGGATTTGTAGAACTTGTTGATTTGGGTTTTGAACTTAGTGTAGTTGGTAGGGTCGAGCGTGACGCCTGCGGCTTCGCTGTGACCGCCGCCTTTTATAATGAGATCACGGGAGGATTCGATGGCTTCGGCGAGCGAGAAGTCGCCGAAAGAGCGGGCGGAAGCTTTGAGATTTTTGCCTGATTTCGTAAAAACAAAAGTGGGGCGGTGATATTTGTCGACGAGTTTAGAGGCTATGATACCGATGACACCCTCATGCCATGTGGAGTTTTTAACGAAAAGAACTGGGTCTTTAGGGATAGGTTTTTGATCGATGGTCTTTAGGGCGGCGTCTTGGAGGGAGCGGCGCTGCTGATTTAGATCGTCGAGAACTTGGGCGCGGCTATATGCAATGCTAGTATCAGTAGCAAGGAGAAGCTCGAGAGCGGTCGTGGCAGTTTCGATACGACCAGCGGCGTTGAGGCGAGGGCCGATCTGAAAGCCGATAGAGCGAGCGGTGAGGTTCTTTGGGGTGGTTTTTGTAAATTTCATGAGAGATTTAAGACCCGGACGGCGAGTTTTAGCGAGAACTTTTAAGCCGAAATGGGCGAGGGTGCGGTTCTCGCCGACCAAATCCATACAGTCACAAATAGTACCGATAGCAACAAGGTCAAGAAGCCATTTCTCTTGACCTGCTGGGAGTTTTTTAGGGAATTTAGTCTGGAGGCCACGGATGAGCTGAAAAGCCATGGCGACACCTGCGAGATTCGGAAAAGGGTACTTGCTGTCGGGATGCTTGGGGTTGATGAGCGCGAGAGACTTAGGTGTTATGTCTTTTATTTCGTGATGGTCGGTGATGATGGTGTCGATTTTGAGGCTGTTAAGTTGATCAATAATCTCTGCGTCCGAACTACCACAGTCGACTGTAATGAGGAGAGTGGCAGATTTTTGTTTGAGAATTTCGGGAGTTTTAGGTGAAATACCATAACCATCAGCTATACGGTCAGGTAGAATATGTGCGACGTTTTTGAAACCGAAAGACTGAAGCGCGGTGAGTACGAGCGCGGTAGCGGTGGTACCGTCGACGTCATAGTCTCCGTGGATGATGATGTTTTCTTGGTTTTTATGGGCTAGTACTAGTCGATCGACGGCTTTTTGCATATCTGGGAGTAAGAAAGGGTCTGTGAGTTTATCGTAGTCGGGGTTCAGGAAAGAATTAAGTTGGTCAGAGCCAATATTGCGAGTAGCTAAGAGTTCGGCAAAAAGATCTCTTTTGTTGTGGGGTTTTGTGATGGATGCCATAGAACCTATAGGCTACTTGGGTGTTTGGCACGAGAGGCTTGCTGCTGGGATTTGATGACGATACTCTGAAGTTCTTTGAAAATCGGGAACTGCTTGTTGGTCGAGTAGACTTTTGCGTTACCTTGCTTAGACGAAGTGAGAAAGCCTGTTTTTTCGAGGCGACGGAGTTCACGCTGGATATTTCCTGGGTCTTCCTTGATGAGTTTAGCGAGGCCGCGAACGTGCGTCTTGAAGTCTGGGTACTTGGCGTACACTACAACAATCTTGCGACGAACTCGTGATGTAATAAAAACATCTAACATTTTTACCTCTTCTCCCCTATTGATGTTCATTTTACACTCTTTCCTTTTGCGTTTCAAGCTCTTTTGCAGATGAAATTGTTTTGGGATGAGTGGCGTGTCGGTGTTATGATTGAGATATGTACTACTATGAGGTGGCGGGGACAAAGATCATACGTCAAGGGGCGGATTTCTTGACATACGAGAGTACGGAAAGGCTACTGATCGGAAGCGTTGTGGTGATACCTGTCGGCAAGAAACAGATAGTGGGCGTAGTATTTAAGGAAGTGGCGAAGCCTGATTTTTCAACTAGAGTAGTTTCTGAAGTCCTGAGTTATGTGCTACCAGAGAGACTCCTGCATATAGCTAAGTGGATGAGTGAATATTATGCGACAGCTTTACCGCTAGTGATACAGATGATGTTGCCAGCTGGAGTGACGAAGAAACGAAGAGTAAGAGTAATCGACGAAACTACAAACTCAATAAAGAGCCAACTACTACTGAACCGAGATCAAGAAAAAGCGATTCAGGAGATTCGAACGTCTACACAGAATACAGCTCTACTTTTTGGGATTACAGGGTCAGGAAAAACAAACGTATATGTACGGCTAGTGATGGATGCGATAGAGACAGGCAAGTCGGCGATCGTACTAGTGCCAGAGATAGCACTAACCACACAGGCAGTTGAGATTTTTAGAGAGTTTTTCGGCGAGAAGGTGTGCTTGATACATTCGGTGCAAACAGAAGCTGAGAAACATCTGGTCTGGGAGAGGATTTTAAAAACGGGAGAGCCAGTGGTAGTGATCGGGCCAAGGTCGGCGCTGTTTGCGCCTGTTAGAGATTTAGGTGTGGTGATTATAGATGAGGCGCATGAATTAAGCTATAAACAAGATCAAACACCTAAGTATCATGCACTGCGAGTGGCGTCGAAAATGGCGAATAACGAAGGAGTGAAGGCGATTTTTGGAACAGCAACACCTACAGTGAGTGACTACTACCTAGCTAAGAAGACTTGTGCGGTGGTGAGAATGGAAAGATTGGCGATTGAGTCGGAATGTGAAGCGGTAGTGAAATTAGTAGATTCGAAAAATCGAGAAATGTTTCGACAGAAGCGATTTTTGAGTGACTCAATGATTACTGCGATGGAGGAAACTTTGTTGCAAAAACGACAATGTTTGATATTCCACAACAGGCGCGGTAGCTCGAGCGTGACAATTTGTGAAGGCTGTGGGTGGCAAGCTTTGTGCAAAGATTGTGTGTTGTCATTAGTACTACATAAAGATCTTTACTGCCTACTCTGCCACTCGTGCGGGAAAGAGTATCGAATGGAAACAAGTTGCCCTGAATGTTCAGGAACGAGCATTATCCATAAAGGAGTAGGGACGAAAATGTTAGAGCAGGAGCTGAAAGAGATGTTTCCAAAAGTAGAAGTAGCGAGGTTTGATAGTGATACTCCGAACGAACTGATGTTAAGTAATACAGAAATATTTCGTAGAGTGAGGATGGGCGAGATACAGATCGTCGTAGGAACACAGGTGGTCGCAAAGGGGCTAGATCTGCCCAATCTTGGGATGGTAGGAGTGATACAGGCGGATCTAGGCCTGAGTCTACCAGATTATTCTAGTGAAGAGAGGGCGTTTCAACTACTCAGCCAGGTGATTGGGCGAGCTAAGCGTGGACATAGAGACACCACAGTGATAGTACAGACATATCAACCTAATAGCGAGGTGATTCGGTACGGGATACAGCAAGACTATGAAGGGTTTTATGAGTACGTCCTAAAGACTCGGAAGCGAGGAATCTTCCCGCCGTACTGTTATTTACTAAAACTGGTCTGCACCTATAAGACTGAGGTGGCGTGTATAAAAAATGTGCGCAGTATGACGAAGAGGCTGAAGCAAGATTTTCCAAAAGTACAAATACTAGGGCCAATGCCAGACTTTTACGAGTTCAAAGCAGGGAAACATCGATGGCAAATCGTAGTAAAAAGTACGAAGCGCGCAGAACTACTAGAGATCTTAAACCAACCGCTTGGGGTGAATTGGCAGTTTGATCTGGACCCAGGTTCGCTACTTTAGATGTAAGTATGTTAAAATCGGAGGAATGGAAAAGGATATTGTGAAACTGCCTGACGCACGACTGCGAGAAAAGGCTGAAAAAGTACATGTGGTGACTGATGAAATATTAGCGGTGATTGAAAAAATGCGCGCAGCGAGCTTAGACTGGGAAAAAAAGCATCCTCACGAGATGAGTGCAGCGATGGCGGCTCCGCAGATTGGTGAAGCTATACGAGCAGTGATCGTGAGAGATAATTTAGACAATAAAGGAGATAAAGGTTTTACGGCACTGATTAACCCCGAAGTTGTAAAATTCGAAGGAGAGATACAAAAAGATTACGAGGGATGCCTGAGTGTGCCGGGAATTTACGGAATGGTGCCACGACATACAAAGATCCGAATCAAGGCAGTGACGGAAGATGGAAGCGAAGTGAGATTTAAGGTATCAGGGTCGTTAGCGCGCACACTACTACATGAGATTGATCACCTAAATGGAGTGCTGTTTATTGATTACATTCGCGACCGAGAAGACGCATTTTTTGAACTAGATAAGAACGGCGACCTGCAGCCACTAGATTATAAAGAGTCAATTAGAAATAATAAGGACCTCTGGGGTGATGAATAAACAGCCAGTGATCTTTTTCGGGAACGAACAGATCGCGCATGGAGTAAAAAATATAGTCACACCAACACTGGAAGGGCTGATCGGGGCGGGATATGAGGTGGTGGCGGTGTTCACGAGTCCTGATTTTGTTGTGAAGAAGAAACTGGTAGAACCTCGAGTAAAGATAGTGGCAAAGCAGCACGGTATTGAGGTGTTTCAGCCGACAAACATGAAGGATTTGACGGAATTAGTGAAGGGGATTTTTACGCGCGTAGACAAGAAACCTATCGGCATACTGGAGTCGTATGGATATATGATCCCAAGTAGTATATTAGAGATGTTTGAGCCATGGGGGGTTGTGAACATCCACCCTTCTCTGCTGCCGAAGTATCGTGGGGCGACGCCCGTCGAGGCACCGATCCTGAACGGGGATGGCGAAACTGGAGTATCGCTGATGAAGCTGGTAAAGAAGATGGATGCGGGGCCTGTGTACGCACAAAAGGCAGTGGAGCTGCGCGGGAATGAAACAAAACAAGAATTATATGAAAGACTGGCGAAACTAGGAGCGGAGATGCTTGTGGAGACATTACCGAGTATCGTGAGCGGTGAACTGATAGCGATAGAGCAGGACGAGGCAAAGGCGACATATTGTCAGAAGCTGGATAAGTCGATGACCTGGCTGGAAGTGAGATCTACGGGGGCGCAAGAGGCTTATAATCGGGTGCGTGCGTTTGATGGGTATCCTAAGTCGAAAATAGAGATCAGTGGAGTGAGTTGTGTACTGAATGAAGTAGGGGTGGCTGGGATGAGACAGACAGAGGCAGATCTGAAATGCGCGGATGGGAACTATCTAGTAGTGAAGAGACTAACACCTGAAGGCGCAAAAGAGATGGGGGTGGTAGATTTTATGAATGGATACTTGAAGAGGTGAAGTAAAATACCACTCCTGAAGAGTGGTGTTCTACTGATTAGTTTAGGATACTACTCGTTGATCTGGTCTTTGTTGGCGACGATTTCGTTTTTAAGCTCACTTGAAACTTCGGCGACGATTTGCTGATAGTCGGGGCGGTTTTTAGTTAGCCATTTAACGGAGGCAAACTCTGTGTTGAGTTCTTCGCTTCCTGCTTCAAAGCCAGCACGCTCGATAAGGAGTTTATATATTTCGTCGTTTTGGTAATCATCTACTGAATCGAGAACAGACTGAATTGTGTCTGGATCGCCGTCGATGATTCTCTCAAATTCGGAAATTTGGTCTGCGCTTAGTCCTTCGGACATTTTAGCACCGACGCGAGCTTCTAGCTCTTCTTGCATGTGAGTTTTGAAGGCTTCTTTTTGATCGTCAGGCATAGAGCCAAGGCCTACTTCCTCTAAAAATTTGTCATCTAGCTGAAACATGTTGCCCTCCTATAGTTTCTTGCGTTTAATTTCACGATTGAAGAAGATCAGATGATCTCCGACTTCTATTGTAACCTTTTTCTGTGTCTTTAGCGAGAGGCCGCACATTTCACCCTCTACAGCTTCTTTGGTTTCGATCTTTTCACGCTGGACGCTTGATACTTCGACCTCTGCGATTGGTTCTTTTTTACGCACGATACGCGCAAGTGTGCCTTGTGTAACTTTGCCTTTTAGCATTTCTCCGCCAGCGATGATTTCTTCGCGAACAGTACGGAAGACGCCACGAACGACGAGTTCGCCTGTTTCGGTTTCGGTGACTTCTGGAGCGAGAAGATCTTCCATGGAAGACTTGGCGTCATCGAGGAGTTCATAGATCACTTCGAACATTTTAACTTCTATGCGATCGCGAGCAGCGAGACGCTTGATGGCGGGCGGAAGGTCGACATTAAAGCCGTAGATAATAGTCGGGGTACCAGCGGCGAGATGAATGTCGTTTTCGGAAATATTACCAATGCCCGAGCCAACAACAGAAAGGGCAACTTCGCCTTTTGTGTCGATCATTTTCAGGCTGTCGATAACAGATGTAAGCGAGCCGATAACATCAGCTTTTATGATGACATTAAAGGTAGCTGAGTCGTGTTTTTGAGAAATAAGCTTGAGAAGGTCGGAGCTAGTGACGTTGGTGCTAGCGGCTTCTTTCTCGAGATCAATAGCGGCCTGAGCAGCGAGTTTACGAGCGGTTTTTTCATCGGAAGCTTGGTCAAAATGATCACCAAACTTCGGTAATTCTTTAAAGCCCGTGATAGTAACTGGAGTAGATGGAGTGGCTTTGCCTTTTGGTTTGCCGCGAAAGTCGAGCATAGTGCGTACCTTGCCGTAAGTGCGACCGGCTACGATAAAGTCGCCAACTTTAAGAATCCCCTGCTCTACTAGAAGCTTAACGACTGAACCTTTACCGATCTCCATATGAGACTCGATAACGAGACCTTCTGCGGGGACATCATTGTCAGCACGAAGATCTTCAATGTCAGCAGCGAGAAGAACCATGTCGAGAAGCTTCTCGAGGTTTTCACCTGTTTTGCCGGATACAGGTACTACGATAGTATCGCCGTTCCATTCTTCGGGGTTAAGGCCGTGCTCGACGAGACTAGCCATAGTGCGTGGAATATCGGCGGCTGGCTTGTCGATTTTATTGATAGCGACTATGATTTTCGCGTTGGCGGACTCGGCGAACTTGATGGCTTCTACAGTTTGGGGTTTGACGCCGTCGTCGGCAGCGACAACGATGATGACGATATCAGTAAGGACGGCTGAGTGCTGACGGAGTGCTGCAAAGGCTTCGTGACCTGGAGTGTCAAGAAAGGTGATTAGACGCTTGGCATGTTCGACCTGGTATGCGGAAATGTGTTGGGTGATGCCGCCTGCTTCGCCTGCTGCGGTTTTTTTACTAAGTAATGTGTCAAGGAGGGTAGTTTTACCATGATCGACGTGACCCATAACAGCAACAATTGGTGGTCGCGAAGTGGCGTGGTCGGAAAGCTCACGCTTCTTTGAGCTGGGTTTTTGGTCTCGGGATTTTTTCTCGATTTTGACATGAGTAAGGCCGAGTTCTTCGACAATAATCGTGGCAGTTTCGTGGTCGATATGCTGATTAATAGTAGCTACAATGCCGTTTTTAAATAACTCACCAATGAGCGTAGTAACAGGGAGATTAAGAGACTTAGCCAACTCATCTACGGTTATCGAGCCAGAAATCGTGATAATTTTTTCTTCCATTTAGGATTTCCTTTCTGCTCGAAAGCGTTATCGGGCGGTTATTTTTTATCGTTGAGACTGAGGGATATTTTGCGGTTTTCCTTGTCGATGTCTATGACTTTGAAATTCTTACGCTCGTTTAGAGTGAAGATATTCTCAGGATTTGCGTCGCTACCAGCACCTAGCTCACTAATGTGAACGAGGGCTTCGACAGCTGGACTGATCTGGACGAAAGCGCCAAACGGAGTGATGCGAGTGACGGTACCTTCGACCTGGTCGCCAACTGAGAATTTAGCGATCTCAGAAAGCCATGGATCTTCGGAGAGTTGCTTAATACTGAGAGAGAGGCGCTCTTTGTCGATAGCGATAATTTTGGAGTCGACGGTTTGACCAACTTTTACGTGGTCACTTGGGCTGTTTACGCGCTCCCAGCTGATTTCGGAGATATGGATGAGACCCTCGATACCGTCTACGTTTACGAATACGCCGAAGTCTACTACGCCAGTGACTACACCTGTAACAGTGTCGCCTACGGCGAGTTTCTCGAAGCGCTCAGCGAGACCGTCTTTGATGGCTTCTTTTTCGCTGAAGATGAGTTTGCTGGTTTTCTTATCTGCGTCTAAGATGCGAACTCGGATAGTTTTACCGACGAGAGAGTTGAGACGCTGTAGGATTTCGTCTTTGTCTGCGCTGCCGACGCGTGGGTAGTGTTCTGCAGAAAGTTGAGAGACGGGCAGGAATCCTCGGATTCCTTCGTACTCGACAAGGAGGCCACCGCGATTAGCATCAAATGGTGAAATCTCGACGATATCTCCCTGATCCATGCGGGCGATGATTTCGTCCCAACCTTTATCTTTTACGGCCTTTCGAAGCGATAGAAGAACGTAGCCGCTCGCCATCTCTGTGTCGACGATACTTGCAGTTACTTCGTCGCCGATTTCGAGAGCTTTTGAGAAGCTAACCTCGCGGCGCGGAACAAGTCCGACACCTCTGGCGCCGAGGTCGACTAAGATCTCGTGCTTACGAACAGTGAGGACTGTGCCGTTGACTGTTTCTCCTTGTATGAGTTGCTTTGAATTTTCGTTTTCGGATGCCAATAATTCATCCATTGTTATGCTGGCTTTTGCCATAGTTAAATTTATTATCCTTCCTGGTTGTATTTCTAAGACGCCTCGAATATACCGAACCGCCCATAGATTAGTTCAAGTATAGTCTATCTCTGGTGATATGTCAAAGACTTGACGCGCTTTGTAGCTTTTTTCAATTGGCGATTGAAGAAAAATAGATAGGTAGCAACTGTGAGACCAAGAATAGAAACCACACTGACGCCGACTGGACCTGTCACAGTGAGTTCAGATGGAGTATCTGGGGCCTGAGTGGTCGGAGCTTGAGCAACATCATTGTCGCTTTCGTCAGTAGTTGTTGTATCGTTGTTCTCTGAAGCGCCTGGACCTACAGGTGGGCGATCATCGTCGCCGTCAATAACAGCTCCGTCAAGGCCACCGCCTTGCGTGTCTTCACCCTGATAATCCTCTCCATAGGCAATATTGTCGTCCTGGTCGTTGCGAGTGAGGGGCTGGATAACTACAAGCCACACAATAACGAGCGCGGCGAGCCCAGCTAAGAGTCCAAAAAAGCGCAACATTTTCTTGTTTTTGAGCATTTAGTTTCTCCCATTGATTAACTGATTGATATTGTACACTAAATTCCTACTGTATGCAAGTATTATTCTGGGAATTCGTAGTAAGCGCAAGCGGAATGAGTGTGCTAGAATGGAGATATGATTTTGACGGTCGACACAGGAGGAACAAAGACGCTAATAGTGGGATTTAGTGAGGACGGGAGTGTAGTTGGCGAAGTGAAGTACCCTACTCCACGAGATCGAGAGGAGTATGTCGAAGTGTTGGCGCGGACGGTGCGCGAGAAATTCGCGATGGAAGAGATCGAAATGATCGTGATTGCGACGCCTGGGATGATTGAAGATGGCGTTATAGTGAAATATGACAAACTGGAGTGGGATGGGTTTCGGCTAGTGGAACAGGTGGAGGCGGAGTTTCCTGGAGTAAGAGTATATCTGGAGAACGACACTAACCTCGGCGGGATGGGAGTGGCTAAAGAGGTGGAGGCGCGGCGAGTGATGTACTTGACGCTAAGCACGGGAATTGGGATGGGTATGATGGAAGACGGGAAGCTAGTTGATGGACTGAGACGAGCGGAAATTGGGAAAATTACAGTGAAACGAGATGGCGGGGCAGTAATATGGGAGCTGGTAGCGAGCGGAAAGGCGTTTTATGAGAAGCATGGTAAGTTTGGGTGTGATATTGACGATGAGGCGGTATGGCGGGAGTATGCTGAAGATGTAGGAGAGGGGCTGGCGATGACACTAGCGGTACTGCAGCCAGAAGTGATCGTGATCGGCGGAAGCATGGGGCGGTATGTGGATAAATTTGGTAGGTTTCTGAAAGAAGTAGTACAGCGAGATGTTTGGCCGTGGTTTTCTGATGTGGAGATTGTCGCTGCTAGGAATCCAGATTGGGCAGTAATAGAGGGATGTTATGAATATGCGAAACTTCGACGCGCTGATTGATAAGCTGCGAGAAGATTTCCCTGGCGTGAGATTTGAGGAGGCGGAAGTTTGGCGGTCTGGTGATAGAGTGGTAGGATTTGTGGCTGGAGACGAAAATGGAGAATTGCTATTACTACATGAGCTAGCGCATATCGTGCTACGACACGAGAGCTATACTAGAGATGTCGAACTAGTAAGAATGGAGATGGAGGCATGGGAAGAGGTGAAGTCGACACTGGCGCCGAGATACGGAGTGGAATTTAAAGCGGAACTAGCGGAGTCGCAACTTGATACCTATCGAGAGTGGCTAGACAAGCGGAGTCGGTGCCCGAAATGTAACTATACGGGATGGCAAGTGAATAGCGCGAAGTACCAGTGTCCGCTGTGTAGGGATGAATGGAGAGTGGGAAATAGTGTAGCGCGGCAGGTTTATCGGCAAAAGAGCTAATAGTAAGGGACTGTTACTAGAAACGCAAACACCCCAGACGAGCTGAGGTGTTTTTGATTTATATTGCTTAGATTAAGCAGCTTTTTTGGTGCGGCGAGAAATTCGTCCGCCTTTTGCGCCAGCGATCCGAGCTAGTTCTGGGTTGGCTGCGAAGCCACCAGTGTTGCCGTTACGTCCGCCTTTTGCGCCGATACGAGCGTAAAACTCTTTACCGTACTTTGCTTTGTTGGTTGCGGCGGCCTTTTTGCCACCTGCTTTTGTACCTGCCATAATAATAACTCCTTTGTTGATTGGCTTTTAGTCGCGTCATAAGACCCGATTTGGATTGAGTTTTTGACTCAAATCTCCACACTTTTGCCCTCCCGTAAAGTGTTATGCTTGCATTATACAACGACGCTTGTGTTTTGTCAATATGTTTTAACATGAATTTTATGATTTGCTAGCATTTACATTATGTTGGGGGTGATATATACTAGGGGTAGTTGAGCGAAGTGCGAGATCGCTTAAGAGAAATAACCCCTTATCGGGGGTTATTTTTGTACTATAATGCTGCTTGTATTGTTTCTGCCAGAACGACTATAATTAACCTATGCCGATTCGACAAAGTGCTCGTTTTGCTAGGTATTGCATGGATTACATGAGGTCCTATCCTGATCGCGAGAGCGCCAAAAAACAGCTTACCAGAACGTCGTCTGACGACTACTTCCTTAGCCCTGCTCCGCCCTATTACTCGCAGTTCGCTAGTGAAAAGCTTGTTTCTGATGTTCTAGATAAAAAGATAAGCGCCTCAGATGATCCGCTGTGGCGCAGCTTCGGATGGTCGAAAAAAGCTGACTATGAGTTTTGGGCTTGGCGACTGTGTGGATTGATTTGTGTAAAAATGGTACTTGATACGTACGAGATGTCACCCAATGCAACAATTGCGTCTCTGACCCATCAAGGTGTTGAGCTGGGTGGCTATGACGTCGCTAAAGACATGGGCTGGTACCTGACGCCACTACTGAGACTTGCTAGGTTCTACGGCTTGGCGGGCAGAGTGCGTCGTCTTATTTCAACACCTGAGATTGCCGCCATGATTCTGAATGGGCAGTTTTTTGTCGCCTCGGTTAACCCTAAGGTTATTAGGGGCGATATCGACACCGTCCCTATAAGCGACAAGGGCGGGCATTTGGTGTTGGTTTGGGGTGTGAAGATTCGGGACGGCAAGGTGGATGGGTTCTATATACATAACCCGTCTGGAAGAAAACCATCCACTCAGAATAAGGCATTTATTACCACTGATCGCTTCGATAGCGCTTTTGCGCAGCGCGGCCTCGCACTCTGGCAGTATAGATGAATCAAGTTAACTACACCTAGCTCTCACCCAGGGAGGTGCAGAAAGAAAGACGAAAAACCACCTGTTTAGGTGGTTCTTTCGTATAATTCGGCATCTTGCTAGTTTCCCGCAGAGCAGTATAATCGCCGCTACTGGGCTTGACTTCTGTGTTCGGAATGAGAACAGGTATTTCCCCAGCGCCATGGACACCGAAGTTACGACAAGGCTTACTGAGAGCCTCTCTGAGGGGCTTTTGCCTAGTGTCGTGCATCGATGACCATATTCAGAAATTTTTAAGATTGACCGCTTGATGTGTAACACACCAATTACTAGCTAAGTCTACTTTGTCACCGCAATTTAGGCAAGCGTAAGAGTAACTCTTACAGCCTACAAGGCAATGACAAAGACATAAAAAGGCAATGACTCTGTTAGTACTTCTCAGCTCCATGCGTTACCGCACTTCTACTTAAAGCCTATCAACCAGATATTCTCTCTGGGAGTTCATGGGGAATTCTAATCTTGGAGTCAGTTTCGCGCTTAATATGCTTTCAGCGCTTATCTAAAACCGAACATAGCTACTCGGCAATGCAGCAGGTGGCCACAACCGATACACCAGAGGTTCGTTCATCTCGGTCCTCTCGTACTAGAGACAAATCTCCTCAAAATTCCTAACGATCATGCCGGATATAAACCGAACTGTCTCACGACGTTCTGAACCCAGCTCGCGTACCACTTTAACTGGCGAACAGCCAGACCCTTGGAAGGTGCTCCCCCTCCAGGATGTGATGAGCCGACATCGAGGTGCCAACCAGCGCCGTCTATGTGAACTATTGGGCGCTATAAGCCTGTTATCCCCAGGGTAACTTTTATCCGTGTGCGCTGTCTTTCCCACGTAAATCGTACAAATGTACTTACAGCGGGTCATTTGCTCCCACTTTCGTGTCTGATCGGATTGTAGTCCTCACAGTCAAGCTGGC